>Ga0209707_1001406_pt1 | contig 13604 bp, 10 predicted proteins | sample EN4Hudsemesocosm_FD_184630 | JGI IMG/M metagenome (GOLD analysis project Ga0209707, IMG submission 184630) | Methane-oxidizing microbial communities from mesocosms in the Hudson Canyon - EN4B Hudson Canyon (SPAdes) (version 2) | ecosystem: Environmental > Aquatic > Marine > Cold seeps | place... | reverse complement strand
TACCCAATCATGATAATTTAGCTATAAAAATAAGCTTATCGGGGCGCTGTGCTTTAGCACTGCTATTTTAGGCTAATAAGGTAACTCGAAATAAATAAACGACCAAAATAGTTCCCATGCTCTGCGTTACTGTCATTAAGTTAAGAGATAAACATATGTTAAACAATAACTTATATTGTAGGTTGGGTTAGCTTATCAAGCAAAGCGCGATAACGTCACCCAACAATTCCCCATAAATCAGCGAGTTGTTGGGTTACGTTTTTTCGCTACGCTAAAAAATCTAACCCAACCTACAGTGTAATCCATTGATTATTAAATAATAAATTCTTAACTTAATGGCAGTGATGCTCCCGCGTGGGAATACATACCTGCCTAGGCTCACAGCCAATGCCATTAAGTTAAGAAAAATACAGCGTGGGGCGCAGTACTTTAGCCTGCTATTTTTAGCTATGAATGCAGGCTAAAGCACTGCGCCCCAACGGACTAATCCCTTAACTTAATGGCAGTTAGGCTCACAGCACGGTATGCGTTCCCACCGAATACGGTGGGAACGAGAAATCTGTAGTTTGTTCACAGGCATGTTAAAAACATGGAATTCAATAACTTGAACTAGTTCCTAAAGCCCTCTCCTGATGGAGAGGGCTTTAAATCAGCATCCATCATTTTACGCTGAGTCATTAACATTTATCTATCTGTAGATTCCCCCCCTATATTTTTTTACTATAGCCTTACTTCTGAGCTTGTAATTACAGAACACTCTTATATACTTATTGGCATAGCTTTAACACGGTTGAATAACGCCTCAGCAACATATACTTAGTTGCTGATTGTTGTGTTGATAATCTGAGGTAAAACGATATATGAAACAGTTTATACAAAAGGTCATTGAAAACAATGACTTTAAATCAGTACGTTTACTCGCTATTTTGCGTGAAATTCAAGCCAAATACCTATACATATCAACTGAAGCAATAGATATTACGGCTAGCTTATTAAATATTGAGCGAACTCAAATCATCAGTGTTGTCGATTTTTACAGTTTTTTTCATCGACAAGCTCGAGGCCAATACGATCTTTTGATAAGTGACTCTATAACTGATCACATGCTAGGCAAACAATCATTAATGGACTACCTATCATTGCAGCTGAATGTTGCAGTGGGTGCCGTTCGAGAAGATGGTCTGGTGAGTTTAGATAACACCTCTTGTACGGGCATGTGTGATCAAGGTCCTGCCGGACTTATCAATGGTTACGCATTAACTCACTTAAGCAAAACAAGAATAGATGAAATTGTTGATTTAATTAATCAGCAATCCCCTGTTAACGACTGGCCTAAACGATTTTTTCAGGTGACAGACAATATACATAAAGCCGATCTGTTGTTAACAACTGAAATAGCTCAGGGTGAAGCCATTAAAGCCACATTAAAACGCGGCCTCTCTCAGACCTTAGAAGAAGTTAAAACATCTGATCTTCGAGGCCGTGGCGGCGCAGGTTTTAATACCTCGATGAAATGGCTATTTTGCTCACAGGAAAAAGAGTTAGAGCGTTATCTGATTTGTAATGCTGACGAAGGCGAACCTGGTACCTTTAAAGATCGAGTCATACTCAACACCTATGCTCATCAGGTTATTGAGGGCATGACTGTTTGTAGCATGATTATTGGTGCCAAACAGGGATTTATCTATTTAAGAGCGGAATATTTACACCTGTACGATCAATTACTGCACGCTTTAGAACAACGCCGCAAGCTTGCTTTATTAGGCAACAATATACTGCAGTCAGGCTTTGATTTTGATATAGAAGTTTGTTTAGGAGCGGGGGCCTATATTTGTGGAGAAGAATCTGCACTGATAGAATCATTAGAAGGCAAGCGGGGTATTCCAAGAAACCGCCCGCCCTACCCCGTCACCCAAGGCTATTTAAACAAACCCACCGTGGTTGATAATGTAGAGACTTTTCTAGCCTCTGCACAAATTGCTGTTAGCGGAGGTAAACAATTTTCTGCTATAGGCACTGAAAAATCAACGGGTACAAAAGTATTGAGTATCAGTGGTGATTGTCAACGCCCCGGTATATATGAATACCCCTTTGGTACAACCATTAAAGAGATACTTTTTGATTGTGCCGCGGAAGATGTGCTTGGCGTACAAATAGGTGGACCTTCAGGTAACTTTATCTGTAATCAGGAATTTGACAGGCTACTTGCTTTTGAAGATCTCGCCACTGGCGGTTCATTTATTGTGTTCAACAATAGTCGAAACATTCTAGCGATAGCCCAAAACTTTACTCATTTCTTTGCTCATGAAAGTTGCGGTTTTTGTACACCTTGTAGAGTTGGCACCTCATTATTAAAAAAACAACTGGATAAAATAATTGATGGTCATGGCTCATCAGGTGATGTAGTCGCTTTGGATGAACTCTGTCAATTGGTGAAAAACTACAGCCACTGTGGCTTGGGACAGACGGCAGCCAATCCGATTCTAACGACCTTACAACGCTATCCAGAACTTTATCAAAAGCAACTGAAAGACATTAGCTTTGAACCAGGCTTTAATCTTGATTCATCCCTGGAAACAGCACGCCGCATGGCCGAAAGAAATGATGCTAATGCCCATATAGTACAAGTGGAAGAGTGATATGAGTAAAACAATAACAATTGATGGCAAACAAGTCCCCTTTCAGGAAGGCCAAACCATTATGGAAGCCGCAACAGCAGCTCAGGTCTACATCCCTCATCTTTGTCATAATCCCGATTATGAACCGCATGGAAGTTGCAAGCTCTGCACGGTCAAGGTCAATGGCAGAATTTGTACAGCATGTACTTTTCCAGCCGCAGAAGGTCAGGATGTCATCAACAACTCCGAAGAGTTAGCGGCAGACAGAAAAAGAATCACTCAAATGTTATTTGTAGAAGGCAACCACTTTTGCCCTTCTTGTGAAAAAACAGGGAACTGTCAATTGCAAGGGGTAGCCTATCACTTAAATATGCTGGATAACCACTATCCACATTTCTTTGCAGATAGAGAAATAGATGCCTCACACCCTGATCTATTAATAGACCATAACCGCTGTATTTTTTGTAGCTTATGTGTCAGGGCAAGTCAGCAGAGTGATGGAAAAAATGTATTTGCGATTAGTGGCCGAGGTATTAATAAACGTCTGATTATAAATTCTAGCAGTGGTAAACTGAAAGACAGTGATATAGATGTCAATGACTGTGCTGCTCATATTTGCCCTACAGGGGCTATTTTACATAAACGAACTGGCTACACTGTCCCCATAGGACAACGGACCTATGATCACAAACAAATTGATGAGGTTTCTTTAGCAGCGGAGGCAAACAAGCATGACTGATAAAATCAGAGTTGCAACCACCTCCTTAGCAGGCTGTTTTGGTTGTCATATGTCATTTTTAGATTTGGACGAACGGCTGGTAAAACTGGCCGATGTGGTCGAGTTTGACCGATCACCGATCACCGATATAGAACATTGCACATCATGTGATATAGGTTTGATTGAAGGCGGAGTCTGTAATTCAGAAAACATTCATGTACTGCGTGAATTTCGTAATAATTGTAAAATCATTGTCGCAGTCGGCGCTTGTGCCATCAATGGTGGATTACCCGCCATGCGCAATCATATACCTTTAGAAGAGTGCTTAAACGAAGCCTATAGAGATGGCATTGGAGTAGAAAACCCGCAAATTCCAAATGATCCAGAATTACCTTTATTACTGGATAAGGTTCACCCTATCCATGAAATAGTTAAAGTGGATTATTATTTACCTGGCTGCCCGCCATCTGCCGAGGTTTTTTGGAAATTTTTGACCGACCTACTTGAAGGACGTGACCCTAGCTTGCCTTATGATCTGGTTCATTATGATTAATCCTAATAGTCAGTTTGGATTAGCAAAAATACAAAATACTAACTTGCCAAATAAAAACACCTGGGCATGCCTACTGGCTCCCATCCTACATAGAGAGTATGTATGTACGAAAATTTAGAAACTGCCGATAATACAGAGAACCTGAAACGTGTTGTAATAGACCCCGTTTCTAGAGTCGAAGGTCATGGCAAAGTGACTTTACTACTAGACCAGGAAAATAAAGTTAAACAGGCCCGTCTACACATAGTTGAATTTAGAGGTTTTGAACGCTTTATTCAAGGCCGCCCCTACTGGGAACTCCCCGTATTAGTTCAGCGTTTATGTGGTATTTGTCCCGTCAGTCATCATTTGGCTGCAGCAAAAGCAATTGATCAATTAGTCGGCATAGACCCAGAAAACTTACCCCCGAGTGCTGATAAGTTAAGACGTTTATTACATTTCGGCCAAGTGCTTCAATCGCATGCCCTGCACTTTTTCCATCTTTCCAGTCCTGATTTATTATTTGGCTTTGAAAGTGATATCAGCAAACGCAATGTTATTGCTGTATTAAATGAATACCCCGATATTGGCCTGCAAGGTGTTAAATTACGCAAATATGGTCAAGAAGTGATACGCATGATATCGGGTAAACGCGTACATGGCACTGGAGCGATAGCGGGTGGCATGAATAAATCGCTGACTAAAGCAGAACGTGATTATTTGCTAGAAGATATAGATCAAATCATTGAATGGTCAGCAGGGGCTGTTGAGTTAATCAAAAAAGTCCACTGCTCCAACCTGCCCTACTACGACGACTTTGCCACCATAGCAACCAATTACCTTGGACTCACTAAACAAAATGGCGCTCTGGAGCTCTATCATGGAGGCTTACGCGCCAAACATGCCAACGGTGAAACCATTATGGATCATGTTGATTATTGTCAATACAATGATTATATTCATGAAGAAGTCCGCTCATGGACCTATATGAAATTTCCTTATTTGACTGCATTAGGTCAGGATCAAGGCTGGTATCGAGTCGGTCCTTTAGCCCGAGTCAATAATTGTGACTTCATTGATACGCCACTTGCCGAACAAGCCAGAGTCGAGTTTAAGCAACACAGCCCTGATGCAATGATTCATAGCACTCTAGCCTATCACTGGGCGAGACTAATTGAGGGTTTACATTGTGCAGAAAGCATTAAACAACTGCTTAATGATCCTGACATTATGGGTTCAGAATTAATTGCCCAAGGCGAAAAACGCTATGAGGGTATTGGTGTTATCGAAGCCCCCCGAGGTACCTTGTTTCATCATTATCAAGTCGATGAAAATGATATAGTCACCAAAGCCAACCTGATTGTCTCCACTACCAGTAACAATATGGGTATGAATGAATCAGTCCGCCAGGTTGCAGCTGAATATTTATCTGGACAAGAATTAACCGAACCACTATTAAACAACCTGGAAGTAGCCATTCGAGCTTATGACCCCTGCCTTTCCTGTGCAACCCATGCAGTCGGTAAAATGCCTCTACAACTTGAACTGGTCAATGCCGCAGGGGAAACAATTGATAAACTGGTTAAACACAATGATGGTCAAATAGAGCGTTTCCGAAGCTAGTTTCACACTGTAGGGATGGCTATACCCACTGTTAGCCTCAATGCCACTAAGTTAAGAGAAAGACAACAGGGGGCGCAGTGTTTAGCCTGCATTCATAGCTAAAAATAGCAGGCTAAAACACTGCGCCCCAACGGACTAATCCCTTAATTTAATGACAGCGCCTCTTAGCTTTCAAGCTTTAAAATTCAACTTCACATCCAAAACTATGACTAAACCTTTTTTAATCTTTGGCTATGGCAATTTAAGTCGTGGTGACGATGCGCTCGGACCTTTATTGTTATCAGACCTAGAAGATAAAATTGATTCAACTCAGATTGAAATACTGACTGATTTTCAGTTGCAGGTGGAACATGCCTTAGATCTGGAAAATAGACAGCTGGTATTATTTATTGATGCTTCCGTTTCCTGTGAAACAGCTTTTAACTTTAGCAAATTAGAAGCACTGCGAGATAAAAGCTACAGTACACATGCAATGAGTCCGTCTGCTGTATTACAGGTTTATCAGAGCATAAAAAAACAAGCCCCCCCCGCCTGTTATTTACTGAGTATCCAGGGACTCAGCTTTGAACTAGGCGAAGAGCCCAGTCAGCAAGCAAAAGAAAATTTACAACAAGCGACTCAATTTGCAGAATACCTATTACAGAATAAAGACATCACGTTCTGGAACCAGCAACTAGTGAAATTTCCTTTATAACTCATAATCATATTAGCTAATTGTAGGCTATAAATTGAAGCGTAAATTAAAACGGTTAAAAACTCAAAAAAAAACTCAGTTGTCTTACCCCGACATGTCTCAGTCAGCATAAGCAACTGATATTAAAAGAATACGCCCCCGATAAAGCCCTAATGTTATAAAAAACCTCAGTATTAGCGATAAAATCTTCTAATTGTCGTGTGATTATGACAATACGCATAAAAAGGCAAATTTAAAACACCTAAATATAAAAGAAAAACTCAAGCATACTGCGATTTAAAGTCTAAATTTAATACTTGGCACAAGCATTGCAATAGTTAAACTGAATATCAAAATTATTCATAAATCATTTAACTAAAACTGAGGAATACCATGAAAAAAATATTAACTTTATTATCACTAGCTTTACTTGCAACAACTGCACAAGCAGAAACAGAAACAGCTAAAACTGAATTTGGTGCAGAATTAGCGCCCATAGCAAATGCTAGCAGTGAAAAAGCTGAATTAGTCATGGCAAACTACGAGCTGAACGATTCTAATCTGTGGGAAATACTTGATATTGATAAAGATGGCTTTATTAGTAAAGAGGAAGCATTGTCTTCTAAACAACTTTCAGACAGATGGGACAATCTAGATAGCAACAAAGATGAAAAACTGGATACTGTTGAATTTTCACAAATCTTTTCACAGAAAAACTAACGATAATGTTGTGGATTCCATCTATACCCAGGCTACTCCCCTACCAGTTCTGGGATAGATGGAATCTGTTTAGCTAAGAAACTTCAAAGAAATAAACTTACCCACTAAGAGGAACAATGGTTATATCCCATTTCGGTAATGCGCTTGACCGAATAATTCTATCCTCATAAGGTTTCATCTCCTTTTTAGTCAATTTTACTCCACTTTTATAAAGCTTTTTACAATAGTGAACAACTGGTTTTATTCCTTTCCAAATCATCGTCTTTGCCCATTCAATTACTTTGTCAATCGTTTGATTCGGACTGAGGTGGATTACTTAAGGGATTTACTTTGTTGGGATTGATGAGTTTAGGTAGGTATTTATTTGTGGGACTTTATTTGCTTAGGGAACCTTAAAAGATTGAACTTACCCGCTTTAAAGCTCCACTACAACCATCAAGTTTAAGAGTAATGGTAGCGGAGCGCAGTGCTTTAGTCTGCATTAGGCAACTCGCAATAAATAAACCATTACTACTCATCGTTCCTACGCTCCAGCGTGGGAATGCAGAGCATCACTGCCATTAAGTTAAGAATTTATTATTTAATAATCAATGGATTACACTGCAGGTTGGGTTAGGTTTTTTAGCGTAGCGAAAAATCGTAACCCAACAACTCGCTGATTTATGGGAAGTTGCTGGGTTACGTTATCTTAGCGTAGCGAAAAATCTAACCCAACCTACAATATAAGTTATTGTTTAACATATGTTTATCTCTTAACTTAATGGCAGTGACGCAGAGCATGGGAACTATTTTGGTCGTTTATTTATTTCGAGTTACCTTAGTAGCCTAAAATAGCAGTGCTAAAGCACAGCGCCCCGATAAACTTATTTTTTTAGCTAAATTATCATGATTGGGTATGAATATTTTTATGATATCGCTAGGGTTGGATTTATGGGATGTTGATATTGGGGGAACGGCAGAATTTCATAGTGCTGCTCATTTGATTTGGGTGCTAAAGCAGCAATTGTTTTTGAATTAACGTCAACCACACAAACCATTTTTTATGATGTAAATTAAAACTTACATTTTTTTCAGCATTCACCTATTTACAACATCACCTAATGGAGTTCATAGTGTTAATACTCATTAAATAAGCACCATCTTCATCTTGATTTTAAGGACCATGAATACAACCTTACATTAGGTAGATAATAATGAAAAAAATACTATTAATGACTGCTTACCTTGTATTACTACAGCTTAACACTTGTGGCATTGCTATTGCTGCGACCGTACTACCTGCTGTTAATCCTGAAATACAACTCGATGTTAATTATACTTCGGGGTCAATAATTAGTGGACCTATGTCGTTTGGTTTAACGACACTCCCTAGTAATGTAAATGCAACATTCTTACTAGGATCGGGAAATGTTGGCGTATCAGGAATAACTTATGGAATTAGTGACGTATTCTCTGGTCAAGTATCTTTTGGTGATGCCCACTGGTCTCTGTTAGACAGTTTTTCCATGCTTGTTAGTAATGGCAACGTAACGTCTTTATCTTATAGTTTTCTTCCAGGTACGAGCGATAGCATCACTGCTCCTGGTCCTATCATCCTCAACTTTCCATTAACTATCACCGGTACAGATTTTGCTAGCGGTGATGCTTTTGAATACCGATTCACCAGCTCAACTCAATCAATTTCTACCATCCCAGAACCAGGCACAATACTTCTACTTGCTACTGGAATAATTTATTTTGCTAGAACACAGTCTCGTAAAAAGGCACTTTAATCTTTTTTCTTGAGTTTGCACTTAGTGTTCATTTAACCTGAATGGCACTTACCTACTGACACGTGATCACTACTGCTCTGCTGTGTTTCTGCCGTTAAAATATTTCCATATCAAAATACCGCAAAAAATCGACTGTATCGCACGAAAATATTTTTTTCCATAGGAGAGGGGGCTTTGATTTATGATCATATAAAGTTATGGTAATACAACTACTGAGCACTATCAGTGGTAATAGCTTAAGAGTCATAAATCATAGACCCCACAGTTCCTCAGTGGTCGAAGGGGGCGGAAGACAAAAAGAAAGCCCCTAATATAGAGGCTTTTTATAAAAATGAAACAAAGGAGTTAAGGAGTTTTCTTTTTTCTTGAAAAAAAATACCAGCCAAACCGAGTCCAACTAAAGCTATAGATGTTGGTTCTGGAACTGCTGATACATGTTTCTCCGCCACAAAACCTACATTAAAATAATTTCCAATCCCGTCAAAATCATTCCATCCCCAATTTGGATTAGTATTAAATCTGCTATCAAGCGCAATATAAGGTTCTGCAGCATTGCCATTAGGTTCACTATTCCCCCAATAGCTATAGGTAAATGATTCATCAGTAACCCAACCCCATGAGCCATTTAAATATCTACCACCAGTATAATATTCAGTTAAAGATGAAGGTGGGGCTCCCAGTAACTCAGCAATATACGTTTGCTCTTCAACGGATGTTATCGTAACTAAATCCCAACCATCACCTAAATTCTGAGCTGCAGTGCGCGACTCATCCCAAGAGATACTCGGTGAATTAATCACTTGATACTGGTGACCGTTTACACTCCAGGTTTCTATGCTGCTTGACCAGCAATTATTATAGATAAGAAATGACAATGTTATTGCTATCAGCTTGAAAACGTGTTCCATAATACCTACTTCGTTCATAATTAAAATGAAAATTAAAAACAAAGCACAAAGCCCACCAACAAACATACCCCTATGATTACGTGTATATTTTTTAAATTATCATTAATTTATTTTTTATAAATGTAAAAAACATTGACGATACAGATCCTTCAACTTCCTTTTAATTAGCTCAACATAAAACGAAATAAAACTTGAAAATTCCAGAGGGATGTTCAGGTCTTTGATTTATGATGATAAGACTAAAAAACTAAGATCCCAGGTCTTTAGGGGATACCAAGCTTGGGGGCAAGCCTTACAAATCACATTCTTAATAGTTTTTTTCATATAATTTAAGAGCTTTCTTTACTTTAGTCCTTTAGCATTTTTAATACCATAACTCTAACCAACTTCAGCTGAAGTCAAATGTAAGGCCTGCCCCCAATGTCCAAATAGCGCTATCACTATAAAAACACCAAACGACAATACAGGGATATCATAATTCATCCTGATTACCTATAAGTCTCAGCCATTTTAAAACAACAATAAGACATAAGTTATTATAAATAGCTTATCCGTGTAATTCATGCTTGATATGTCATTAATAAGCTGAAATTGATGATTCAACTGAGGTTTTCCAGGTACGTAGAGACGTAGCATGCTACGTCTCTACAAAATGTCTGACTCTACGGTTTTTAAACAAAAAGATACAGGATTAGGTACTAGTCTCCGATATTTTAGAACGCCCGAATTCAGCTGGCTTTTCATTCTCATACCCCAAAATGCTTTTTTAGTTATACATATATGAATTTTTTATGCAATCGCATAAAATACCTTCCATAAAAAATGTAATGAAAAGCAATACAAAGTATTACGCAAAAGGAATAAATAAACTAAAAGCATGAAAAAAGCGGATTCAAAACCACAACATACACCCATGATGCAGCAATATCTCCGCATCAAATCTCAGCACCCAGACACACTGGTTTTTTACCGCATGGGAGATTTTTACGAATTATTCTTTGATGATGCCAGAAAAGCGTCTGAACTTTTAGATATTACCCTGACTGCTCGTGGAAAATCTAATGGTGAACCAATTCCGATGGCTGGCCTGCCTCATCATGCGGCTGAAGGTTATGTTGCCCGTTTGATTAAACAAGGGGAATCCATTGTTTTCTGTGAACAAATAGGGGACCCGGCGACCAGCAAAGGCCCTGTAGAGCGCAAAGTGGTACGAACTGTTACTCCTGGTACGGTAACTGATGAAGCCTTACTGGAAGACCGTAAAGATAATTTTTTAGTCGCTATCAGCGCATCTGCACAAAACTATGGCATCGCTTGTCTGGATTTAAGCAGTGGTAAGTTTGTATTACAGGAAGTTAAATCAGAAGAACAATTACTCAGTGAACTTGAGCGTCTAAATCCTGCTGAATTATTATACAGCGAAGATTTTCCTCTCCCTACGTCTTTAAAAGAACGTAACGGCTTATGCCGAAGACCTCCTTGGCATTTTGAATTAGATAGCGCCACGGGGCTCATCTTAAAACAATTTAAAACCCATGATTTAGGGGGGTTTGGTTGTGAACATTTGACTGTTGCCATTTGTGCAGCTGGCTGTTTATTACAATATGTAAAAGATACCCAGCAAAGCGCCCTGCCCCACATACAAGGTATTTCTATTGAACACTGTGATGACAGTATTGCTTTAGATGCCTCCAGTCGTAAAAATTTAGAATTAGATTCACACCCAAGCGGCCAACTTAAATACACTTTATTTGGGGTGTTGGATAAAACATCTACCGCAATGGGCAGTCGTTGCTTACGGCGCTGGATTAATCGTCCCTTACGTTCTCAGATTATTCTTAATGGTCGCTATGCCTGCATCAATAGTTTTCTAAAAGACCGTAGCTATGAAAATATTCAGAGTAATTTACGTCAAGTCGGTGATATAGAACGCATCAGTTCACGTATTGCATTAAAGTCTGCCAGACCTCGTGATTTAATCGTATTACGCAATACCTTGGCCGTTTTACCTGCCCTACAGGATCAACTGACTGATACCGATAATCCACATATCGAATCGCTTAAACAGCAACTGCCTGAACAACCCGCATTACTCGCCTTGCTACAAAGCGCGATTATCGAAAACCCGCCTGTTTTAATTCGTGATGGTGGGGTTATTGCCCCGGGGTATAATCTGGAACTGGATGAGTTACGTGACTTAAGCCAGAATGCAGATCAATTTTTGATCGATATGGAAAACCGTGAAAAACAAGCCACGGGGATTAATAACCTAAAAGTTAACTATAATCGTGTTCATGGCTATTACATTGAAGTCTCGCGCTTACATACAGATAAAGTACCAGACCACTATACCCGCAAGCAAACCCTGAAAAGTGTTGAACGCTATATTACCGAAGAACTTAAAGCCTTTGAAGATAAGGTACTGAGTGCACGGGATAAATCTTTAAGTTTTGAAAAAGCACTCTACGAAGACTTATTAGTACAGATCACAGATTCATTACCCGCGCTGCAATTATGCGCAAGTGCTTTAGCTGAACTGGATGTTTTAGTTAATTTTGCTGAACGTGCCGATAGCCTTAATTTATCCAAACCAGTGTTAACTGAAAAACCAGGTATAGAGATCGAAGGCGGCCGACATTTAGTGGTCGAGCAAGTCTCAGACATTCCTTTTGTTGCTAATGATGTCAGTTTTAATAATCAACGAAAAATGCTGATTATTACCGGCCCCAACATGGGCGGTAAATCGACCTATATGCGCCAGACAGCACTCATTACCTTAATGCTGCATATAGGTTGTTTTGTTCCTGCAAAATCGGTGACTTGCGGCCCAGTAGATAAAATTTTCACTCGAATCGGTGCATCCGATGATTTGGCCAGTGGCCGCTCGACCTTTATGGTTGAAATGTCTGAGACCGCCAATATATTGCATAATGCCACCGCTAACAGCCTGATATTGATGGATGAAATTGGACGAGGTACCAGTACTTTTGATGGCCTCTCTTTGGCCTGGGCTTGTGCTGTACATTTAGCCAAACAGACCAAAGCATTTACTCTATTTGCCACCCATTATTTTGAGCTGACATCGTTACCAGAAGAGTACAAAAACATCCAAAATGTGCATTTAGATGCCATGGAACATGGCGATAAGATTGTTTTCCTGCATTCGGTAAAAGAAGGTCCTGCCAGCCAGAGTTATGGCTTACAAGTCGCCTCTTTAGCAGGAGTGCCAAGCACGGTTATTGATAATGCAAAAGCAAAATTGCAATCTTTAGAAGACAGTGCCTATATTGAGCAACAACAGGATTCAGGGACTAATCAATTAGATTTATTTTCCACTAAAGAATGTCATCCTGCGGTGTGCCTTTTAGAAGATATAAGCCCCGATGATTTAAGCCCAAGAGCAGCATTGGATTTGCTCTATAAACTCAAAGAGTGTGTTTAATGGTATTTCAATTACATCCACGTTTACAAAAAGATAGTATAAAAATAGCCGAGTTTGAGTTATCTGAACTACGGCTGATTAATGATAGTCAATATCCATGGATGATTTTAGTCCCGAAAAAAACTGATATCACAGAGATTTATCAATTATCTGATGCTAATCAACAGCGATTACAACAAGAATCCAGCCTGCTGGCTAAAACCATGGCTGAGCTTTATCAGGCCGATAAAATGAATGTTGCGGCTATTGGTAATATGGTACCGCAACTACATATCCACCATATAGTGCGTTATAAAACTGATATTGCCTGGCCTGCACCTGTCTGGGGTAAATTTGATGCTGTTCCTTATACTGAGCAGCAAATTGGACAAATTAGCAGCCAGCTTAAAAATGCACTAAAAGATAAGTTAAGGTAATAATACAGAGCGCATCAATCGTAAAAGATGCGCTTAGTATCTCAGCGCATCCTATGCTTATCTAGTTAACCAAAAACTCAGTAAAAAACACATCTCTAAAACCATCACTATTAGAATGTTTTTCTAATGCTTTAGTGATTGCTTTTTTAGTCTCGTCTCTTAAGGCTTCACGTTGTTCCATT
>Ga0209707_1001402_pt1 | contig 13621 bp, 16 predicted proteins | sample EN4Hudsemesocosm_FD_184630 | JGI IMG/M metagenome (GOLD analysis project Ga0209707, IMG submission 184630) | Methane-oxidizing microbial communities from mesocosms in the Hudson Canyon - EN4B Hudson Canyon (SPAdes) (version 2) | ecosystem: Environmental > Aquatic > Marine > Cold seeps | place... | reverse complement strand
GCGCGTCACTAGCTGAAATTGCAGAAGTATTAGGGCATAAAACATTACAGATGGTTAAGCGCTATGCTCATTTATCCGATGGGCATGTAAGTAGTGTAGTTGAATCAATGAATGCAAAAATATTTGGACAATAAAAATGCAATTAATTAACTTAGATAAACTTAGGCAAATATTAGGAAAAAACAATGATAATGAGTTCTTGTTTTATGACGACTGCGATATTACCGACAGTGGAATATATGCCAAATCATTAGACAGTCATTCTAAAGGTTTGCTTATTGGTGATAAGTTAAATGAATGGGAAGACTTTACAAAGGCAATTCGATTAATTTTACCTTGTACATATTTTGAATTAGTCCAATGGATGAAAAAAAATGGCTTTGATTCTGTATTAAAAACTACCGACCATTCAAAACATAATAAGTATTTATCTGATTTTAATAAAAAATACAAAGCCCAATTTGGCTCCTCTTTTTGGAGTGATAAGTCTCCATCAGGAGATGACTTGATTGAAATTAACTGTGACAACCAAACATTGCTAGATAACTCTATACAAGACCTAATAGAAGAAAATAATTTAACCCACGCTTCTGAGTTTAACTATTTTTTTTTCTTATTCACCTGGAGGGATCAATTAACAAAAGAAAAGCTAAGCATCACCCCAGAACTTTACCAAAATAAAAAAGATTTTGATGACAGGGTTAGTGCGTTAAATAACAAGATAAAAGAAATAAATTGGTATCTTGAAGATATAAATACTAACCCTCAAGCAAACAATACCCTAGAGGTAAGTTACGGTGAAGATGAGTTGCAGGATGATGATGCTATTGGGCTTTATCCTTCATTAATATTACTTGCTAATAACTGGACAAGTGGTGAATTTGCCCTGCAGTTACTTAACAATCGAATTAAAGCTTTCAAAGATGAAACGAATAGTTCAATGTATAAACAAGCAATGAATATATCTCAATACTTGCATACGCATGGTAAAGCAGAAACCTTCTCAAATGAGCTTGTAAATATTGATAATGTTTTACTGAATTTCAAATACTCAAAAGCTGAGCTGACAAAGTTTAATCCTGACTTCCGTTATATTTCATTCAATCAGGCAAAAGAGTTGGTTTCTAAAAAAACGAAGGGGCTAGATAGTGCCAACAACTTTCTATTGCATGTAATAAACAATAATGAATTAATTCCATGGTATCCACTCATTGGAGCGATTGCCATGGAACAATCCTTAGATGGGAAACGTTGGCAGCATTGTTTCTTTGAGGACTGGCAGTTAGGTAAAGTAATAGAGAATGAGTTTGGGTGTTCAACCATTACAAATATATCAATAGAGAATGGTTTAATAAAACCAATAAATATACCTAATAAAAATCAGAAGAAATGTGGAAGGAACGCGATTCATAAATTAATTGAGAGAGCTTTTTATTCAATTGACTTACCAATTAATAATGTTACCCCCAAAACAGTTATGCTCAAAATTAAGGACGAAAGGAAAAATAGTAACGAACCACCTATAATTGATACTGATAGTATTATTGAATCAATTAATAATAATACAATATCTTGGAAAACTACGACTGGAAATCCAGCTACTGTTAAGTATAAGCGTTTCGGAGAACTGGTAAATTCATTAAAACCCCCGAAGTAGTTCCGAGATAGAAATAAACATACCGACCCAGCGAGGTAGCAAGACCATATCCCCACAAAAAAACATAATCTCACCCAAGACACGAACAATCGTGTCGACAAACTTTGTTAAACAACAAAATATGGTGAATTATTATGCAAAACCAACACACACAAACTAATATAGCATCAGCCTATATTTATTCCACTGTAAATCAATTCTGTGAGCGTCATCCAGCTTTTACAAAAGGAGGGATGCGCCACAATATCTTTCATGAGTCTACTAATGGCCTCAAAGAATCAGGCGCAATTGTTCGCAACGGTCGAAAAATCTTAATTAATGAGCCAAAGTGGTTCGCTTGGTTGGAATTACAACAGGAGGTGGCGTAATGATTCTATCAAAAGTCTTTCGTGACAACCGCCGTCATATTACCCGAGCAGACTATCAGGATAAGCCCGTGCTATTAAGCTCTGATAATGTAAACCTACCAAAAGTAGGAAGCCTACAATCAAGAGTATTGAGACGCTTATTTCAAGTAGGACAGACACTATCTCATAGAGAATTCGATTTTGTTTCTTGCAGTTATCGCTTAGGCGGATACGTTGGGTTTTTAAGAGATAAAGGCTGGACAATCGTTAACCATGATGAGACTTGCCAAACAAAAGATGTAGTCCCAAGAAAGGTGCTTTTTACAAGGTATGAATTATTTGCCACTTTTTCACAAGAGTTACAGGAACGAATAAAACTCTTTTGCAAGGCTGTAGATAAGTTTGAGTTGGACGCTGCTACAAACAGCATCCACATAAATAAAAAACTTAACTAAGACCTTTTGAGCAGCGCTTAAACACTGCTCGTTTCCAAAAACAAGGTAACTTTCGCTAAGCCAAGCTAGTTTAACACAGCAGAAATTAAAGAAAAGTTACCTGCATGGAGAACTTTTATGATTAAACAATCAGAAATTCAGTTATGTAGTGGGATTGGACAATACCAAAAACCACCTTACTCAGCGGTTACCCTTTCAACAGTCAGGGAGCTTGTAGACCAGCCACAACAGACAGATAAACACACTAGCCGATGGCTAATTCCTTCAACCCACTCAAGCAGACAATTTTCTGACCAAGCTACAAATGGACAGTTCTATTTATTATGGTTTGATGGTGATGAAAAACCACAAACACTAGAACAAGTAGAAAGAGCATTAGCCATTGTGTGTGGTGATATTCAATATGAAATATATACCAGTCGTAGCGCAACGATTAACAAACAGAAATGTAGAATATTGATACCACTTTCACAGCCATTAACAGGCTACAGGTGGCAATTATGCCAAAGCATTTTAAATGATAAGCTTCAACAATTAGGCATTGAACCCGATAGAGCGAATGAACGTCATGCACAGCTATGTTATTTGCCAAACCGAGGCGAATATTACAAGGCTATTAGCAACAGAGTCAGCGAACAATTTAACCCGTTAGATAAATGGCGGACTGAATTAAACACTAAGCATCAATTGATTAAACAACAATCAGTGCAGAAAAAACCAAAGCGCACTCAACAGGTAAAAAATATTGAAGGCAGTTTAATTACGGTGTTTAACAATACCTATTCAGTTGAAGATATTTTAATTCAAGCAGGCTATGAACAAAAAAGCAGTCAGTTCAAACACCCTAACAGTCAAAGTGGAAACTATTCTGCCAGTGTTAAAAATGGGCGTGTTTATGCATTAAGCCCTAATGATTTACTTTACTCAAATAAAGCGCATGATGCTTTTAGTGCCTTTACTGTGTTGTTCCATGAAGGTGATGCCAGACAAGCAATGATTGATGCAGGTAATGAATGGCTATTTATTAATGGATTACCATTCAACAAAGCCAAGCAAAAAGCATTTTATGGAGCTTCAAAATGAAAAGTAATGTAGAGGCAATAAAAGTTAAATCAGTGACAGAGACAAAACGGCACACTCTGAGCAATCTACTGATAAAAGTTAAAATAGTAAATTTTTATAGTACCTGTACAGCTTTAGGCTGGGAACCGTCAAAAAACACTAATGGTGTTGATAACCCACCCACACAAAGTAACTATAAAGTAGCCATTATTGATGAGTTAATGAAAACAGCTAAAACCTATAACTGGCATTTAGCACTGGACTCAGGACTGTTTTATATCTACACGGGTAGTATGTGGATAAGCTTAGATAAAGATGAGTTAAAAAACTTTCTTAAAGAGGTAGCTATAAAACAAAGTTACCCACCTATTAAGGCTAAGGACAGTAAGTTTATTATTCAACTCTATGACCAAGCTATACAGGATGGTTTTTTTACAGATAAGCACTACAACCGCGAATCAATGATTAACCTGAATAACTGTACCTTGGTATTAAATGCTGATGGCGTTACGACAAAATCCTTTGATTATCGAGATTTTTTGACTCATCAACTGCCTTTTAATTACGATCCAAAAGCACACAACGCTATATTTCAGAAATATTTAGATGATGTACTGCCCAATAAAGAAACTCAGCGCACACTACAGGAAACATGCGGTTATTTATTCATCAAAGGGCTAAAGTTGGAAAAGATATTTTTCTTATATGGCACAGGTGCAAATGGTAAGAGTGTTTTATTTGAAGTGATAAACGGTTTAATCGGGGATGAAAACATTAGTCATTATTCACTTGAAAGTTTAACTGATGGTAACGGATATTTTCGGGCAAAAATCAAAGACAAGATTGTTAATTATGGTACGGATATAAAGTTGACTAATATTGATGCTGGAATGTTTAAAACCTTAGCCAGCGGTGAACCGATAGAAGCGCGTCTACCCTATTGTGAACCTTTTACTATGTCTGACTATGCAAAGCTTATATTCAATGTCAACCGACTGGACAATGCAAATATTGAGCATACACATGGGTTCTATAGACGTATTCTGATTATACCGTTTGATAAAACGATTGCTGATGATAAGCAAGATAAGTCGTTACACAAAAAAATATTAAACGATAAAGCCGGTGTACTTAACTGGATTATTACAGGAGCTAAACAGGTTATTGCCAGTGAAGATATTTTTATTTCACCAGAATGTCACAAGTTTAAAGCCAAATTTATAAAGGAGACAGATAGTGTTGCTTTATTTCTGGATGATTCAGGCTATGAGGCAAGTGATATAAGCATTATCTATTTATCAAATATATATGCTGATTATAAAGGCTTTTGTATTGATGATGGCTATAGAGCATTAGGGAAAAACAACTTTGGCAAGCGATTACAAGCATTAGGTATTAAACGAGCAAAAGACAATCACAATAAGGATGGCTTCAAAATGGTAAAGAAATATAAACCTTAAAAACAAGGTTAAGAGAAAAAGGTTCTGAACACTATTTAGGAACTTAGGATTTAAGCTACAGACCATTAGTATCAATGGGTGTTAGTCCTAACTATTGATTTTAAAACTTAGTAAAAAATTAGGTCACTTTTAGGGAACCTAAAAACTGACTAAAAAATAACTAAAAGTTAAAAGCACTTATTAGGATGCTAAAGCCTTATGTAGAAAGGGCTATAGCCATAATCCTAAAAACCTAAGTTTACTTTGGAACCTTATTCTACGATGTGTGTTTTTTAATGTATTAATTCAAATTAAATAGGTCACTACTATGGCTGCAACAAAAAAAAGAACCAAAGCAGAAAAAGAAACTAGGGCAAAGCTACTAAATGAATTAACAGCTGCAAAGATGATGAAATCTTCAACTGTAAATGGAATTGCCATATTAGAGTTGCATAATGATACAGATTTTGGTGAAAATGATTTCAGTGAAAAAATTAAAATGGATGTTAAAACCATAACTGAAACAATGGATGCCGTATCGGACAAAGTAAGGGACGGTAATTTATCAAACTTAGAAGATATGCTTGTTTGCCAATCATACTCATTACAGCACATGTTTATGACCATGGTGACAAAAGCTGATAGGACAACTAATGCCGACCATATAGAGCTATTATCTAAACTGGCATTAAAAGCCCAAAACCAATGCAGAACAACAATAGCAACTCTTTCAGAAATGAAGAATCCCAAAAGAGCGACATTCATTAAACAACTGAACCAAGCAAATCAGATGCAAGTGAATAATGATAATTCTGAATCTAAAAACCTGAAAAAAACTACTAATCCTGCAAACGAACTATTGGAGAAAACAGATGGAGAACGGCTGGACACCAGAACGACGAGCGAAACAATCGGAACTAATCAAGACTTGGAAACCGTGGGAGAAGTCAACAGGAGCCAAGACTTTTGAAGGTAAAGATAAATCAAAGATGAATGCTTTGAAGCATGGGGGACGTGGCGCGATGATTAGAAAGCTTGATGCTTCTATGGCTGATTATAATAGGGCTATGCGAGAAATTAAAAACACACTATGTTAATGAACAGTTCTGTATAGAGCAGAGCCATTTGTATAAGAGGTGATTGGCTACCTCGTGTGTTGTTGACGTTTTGTAATGCCTAGAATAGATATTACACCTGACAAGAATAGCCAGAATGTAGTAGGGAGTGGTACAGCTGTAATCCGTGTAATAGAAATTAAATCTTCTGCAATAATCGCTGAACCTAGGAATACATTAGGAATATATGGTTTATGGAAGTTTAATATTAGGCTTAAACTGTCAAACCCTGTTAATGTTGGGTCATTCGTGAGATTTGTATTACTAAACATTGATGCTTCGTTGTCTTTGTATATAAAGCCATATCCTGCAAAAGTAAACCCTCCAAATTCTGGTAATGGTTTATTTATTACAGTTGTGGATGTGGAACTTGTTACATACACATCTTCACCATTAGAGGAATCGTTGAGAATTGTGATGTAGCCAACATTCTCGAGTTGAGCTTGGTCGTCTTAAGCAATATGCTAGCAGTTGTTACAGCATTATCATATTTGCCACGTTCAATTACGCTAGGCTCGATATCAGGAGTTGTATTTTCAAATGTGTACCTGAGTGTTATGACATCGCCAATATTTGCATAGCCAACCATGTCAGGGTTTAATTTTGTAATTGCCGCATTAATCTCCCATGTTACGGGGCTAGCGTGAGAAAATGTTGCCCAGAATAAAAGAGGGACTATAAAAGTCAAAATATTGCATAATTTAATTTACCGTAGTGTTTGTTATGCCTAAAACATATAACTAATTAGGATTTATACCTTGTGTTATGACTTTATAAAATTAGTACCAAAGCTTATACCCTTTTGAAAAATCCTCCTCCCAAACAAACCTAATAATCCGGATAGCATTAGAATTACCGCTGATGGTAAGGGTACAGTTGAAATATTGCTAAACCCTGATTTAAAATCATGCAAAACAAGGTTGTTAAAAGAAATCACATACTGAGTATCTGATATTGAATTAGGCACAATTCCTAAAAAACCTGTATATGTATCAGAAGAAATAGTTAATGCAAGGGGGGTAACATCATTAAGTGCAAGTATTGACAGTTTATAATTTGTTATTGGTGAAAAATCAGAAATAATCGAATTGCCATTCCACCTCGTTATTAAATTAAACCCACCGTTAGTTTTGCCTCTGAATAAGAAATTATCACTCCAGCCATCTTCCCAAACTCCAAATCTAAATTCACTTGTTGATGTTGTATCATGAAGATAGGGGCTTGTATTTGAAGGTATGCTCGCATTTAAGGCATTGGAATAAGTAGTTCCATCCTTCAAGTGCGTAAAATCAATATTTTCAGTAGGATTTTCATACAGAGAATAAAAAGAATCTTCATCAAAAATTAATGTCGCATAAGCAAAATTTGAAAAAACACTAAATATTATTGTTAATAAAATAGCTTTGATTTTTTGTCGAGATAGCTTCATTACATTCATCCTTAAAAAATTCAACACAGGGAATTAGTATAGATACTAGCAACAAAGAACAAGTGCTGGCAACAATAATTTAATTGATTTTTTACCGCAACATATTGTTACTCAATTTATGGTATTGTTGATTGTATTTAGAGTTTTCTTTTACCCGTGATAAGAGGCAAGAAGAAATTACAGGCATTACATAAATACCTATGGTATTGGTTATTTATAAAGGGATAAAACAATGAAAGCATTAAACATACAAGTAGATGATTCACTTTACCCAGCACTTTTAGAAATATTAAAAAACTTACCAGCTAGTAAAATTCAAATACAAGAACAAAGCCCAGACAAAGAACTTAGCTTTGAACAGGCAATGGATTACACGCTCGATAAAAACAAAGAATTGTATAAACGCCTGTCTTGATGCAACTTTTAACATTAGAGCAGGTTTTAACACTTCACCAAGGGATTATTGAGCAATCAGGTGGAGCTACAGGCATTCGTGATAGAGGTATATTAGAGTCAGCTTTGGCTCAACCTTATATGAGTTACGATGGTCAAGATTTGTACCCAACACTAATAGAAAAAGTGGCCGCTTTAGGTTTTTCATTAATTAACAATCACCCCTTTGTTGATGGCAATAAACGTATTGGTCATGCAGCTATTGAGGTGACGTTATTAATGAATGGTTATGAAATACAGGCTGATGTTGATACACAGGAAACCGTTATTTTATCTATGGCCGCTAGTGAAATGAGTAGGGAAGCTTTTTTGGAGTGGTTACAGAAACATATTGTTTCTCGGTAATTAAAATTAATAGCATATAAAAATCAGACAAAATGAATTTACCATCTCTCTCAGATGATATAGAAAAATATCTCTATACTTATAGAGCTCATGTATCAAAAGTTTATGATGGTGACACCATTACTGTAACTATAGAGCTTGGGTTTAATGCTGTACTAAAAGGCGAGAAACTACGTTTCTTTGGAATTAACGCTCCAGAAGTAAGAGGTGATTCAAAGCTTGAAGGTATTAAATCACGAGATTGGTTAAGAAATAGAATTCTAAATAAGGATATTGTTATCAGAACTATTAAGGATAAAAAAGGGAAATATGGTCGTTATCTCGCTATTATTTATCTTGATGATATAAATATTAATGATGAGTTGGTGAATAAAGGGTTTGCTGTGTATAGGGATTATTAAAGGCTTATGCAATGGAAGTAGGGGCATGTAAACTGATACTTTCCCATGGGGCACTCACGGGACACTTAGCGATAAATAGTAGTAACAAGTCACAACAAACAGCAATTGATAAAAACCTATAAGTTGTTGATATATTTATTGTTGTTTGTCATTAGTTGTTGTGATTTGTTGTAAATAACTCACTTTTAATGCGATGGTCGCGAGTTCGAATCTCGCAGGACCCACCACTAATTGTTATATGAATCAAGCAGTTGCAGTTAATTCTGGACTGCTTTTTTTATGCCTGTAAGTTTTGTGTGCCCTAAAATGTGCCCATCATTAACCAAAATATTATTAGCGTATTCTGCTAAATGTTCTGGTGCTAGATGAGCATACCGAAGAACCATCTCATAATTACTCCAACCACCGAGTTCTTGTAAGCTATTGAGTGGAGTTCCTGCTTGTACATGCCAACTTGCCCATGTATGACGCAAATCATGCCAGCGAAAGTTTTCTATATCAGCACGCTTAAGAGCTTTCTTCCAAGCCGCACCTCCAGCCTTTTTTACGGGTTGACCTTTAAATGTGAATACATGTGAAAAATGTTTACCCAATTGTGAACGGATAACATGAACAGCATCTTCATTTAACGGAATACCAAGCGCTTTTTTACTTTTAGCTTGGTCTGGATGTATCCATGCTACTTTACGTTGCATATCAACTTGATTCCATTCCAGACCTGTAACGTTGGACTCTCTTAAACCAGTCGACAAGCTAAAACGAACCATTGCTTCGAGATGCTCTGGTAATTCATGATACAAACGGTCAGCTTCATTTCTAGTAATCCAGCGTATGCGTTTACCTTCTTCTTTAAGTCGACGTATTGTTGGAGCTTTATCAATCCATTCCCACTCACGTTCTGATTTTCGAAGAACCGCCCGAATAAGTGCTGTAATACGATTAACGCGACCTAATGAAGCATGGCGCGATTTATCAGTTATCACCTTTTCTATTAGTTCACGATTAATATCAATCAGCTTAATACCAGAGAAGAATTTATCGAGATAGCGAAACATAATAAGGTCGTCTGCCAGTGTTCTTTTAGTAGACTCGTTTATCCATTTTGCTTTTGCATCATCCCAAAGATATTCAGGTTTATGACCCAGTTTTATTTCATCCCAGGACAACGCTTTACGTTTATCGGCTAATTCCTGCGCTTTGCGTTTATCACTTGTTTTAGATGATTGACGTATTGTTTTGCCATTGGGGTCGGTATATTTGAACCACCAATATTGGCTGTTTTTTCTTTTATAGAGCATATTTGATTACCTCCTAGCCCTACATCCTGCATTTACTATGTTACTTTAATAGGATAAACATTACTAAATAATTTTAAATGCTATGGTATTTATCATCTGTTTAAGTCGTAGGTAGTTTATGAACACCTTGCTACAACGAGTTCATTCCAATTGGTGGTATAGCGTTTTGATAAATGTTCGACTTGATATTTCCAGTTATTGTTAATTTTGGTGGGGCTGACACTAATCCCTTGAGGGAATCGATGATTGATGCTATCGATTGTCTGCATTAGCTTGACTGATTTACTGTTAGATATAGAGGCTAAATCGAAAATATCGGATTGTGTAAGTACTAGAACAGGCTTAATGTTCCCGAGTTGAACTCCGCAATGTTGGTAACGATACCCCACCTTATAAATATTGGTAAGCAACCGTTTTGCTGTCGTAATAATTTGTCGAGTATCACTGGTCGCATTATCTAAATGAATGCTAATGGAACGTTGGTACTGAGGTTCGTTTGGATTGAACGGATTGGTGCGTATAAAAACAGTAATCGAGCCTGTAATTGAGTTTTGTTTACGTAACTTTTCAGCTGCTCTGCTACAGAAGCTAGCTAATGCATCAGATAATGAATGTAACTCGGTTATCTTATGCTTAAAGCTTCGAGAGCAGACAATGTGCTGTTTGTCTGTTGGGGTATCATCAATCGATAAACAGGGGGTTCCATTCAGTTCGACAACGGTTCTAGCAATCACAATATTAAACTGAGCTTGAATGGATTCAATAGGCTGGATGGCTAAATCATAAGCTGTATTGATACCCATGAGCTTGAGTCGTTTAGTGGTTTGGCGACCAATACCCCAAACTTCATTGACGGGAACTAATTTGAGTAGTTTATTTCTGCGTGTAATATCTGATATGTCTAATACACCATGGGTTTGTTTCCATCTTTTTGCAGCATAGTTGGCTAGTTTAGCCAATGTCTTGGTGGGGGCTATTCCTACACAGACGGGTATGCCTGTATTTCTATAGGTGGTTTGTCTGATGTGTTGACCGTAAACGGTAGTGTCTTTGTTATTAGCAGCTGCTATCTCTAAAAATGATTCATCAATAGAATAGACTTCGATTTTAGGTGTAAAGGCTTCTAGGCACTGCATCACACGGTAGGACATATCAGCGTAGAGTGTATAGTTGGAAGAAAATAATTGAATGTGATGCCGGTTAATTAGATGCTGAACTTGATGCACAGGTGTTGCCATCTTTATACCTAAGTCCTTTACCTCCTGGCTACGTGCAACAATACATCCATCATTGTTACTTAGAACAGCAACGGGTTTGTAGTTGAGGTCGGGACGGAAAACACGCTCACAACTCACATAAAAATTATTACAATCGACGAGGGCTATAAGCGGTGGCTCAGACATTACACCGAATGAATGACATTTGTAACCACTCCCCAGATTACAAGGTCAATTTCTTCTTGTACTGTAATGTCGGAATATGTGGGGTTTTCAGCACCTAAAATAATAGTAGACCCAATACTCTTTAAGCGTTTTACAGTTAACTCACCATTTAGCGCACAAATAACAATTTTACCCACGATAGGTTCAATAGAGCGGTCAACAATTAATATATCATTAGGATGAATACCTGCTCCAAGCATTGATTCTCCTTCCGCACGAACAAAAAAAGTAGCAGCTGGTTTTTGAACCAATAAATCATTTAAGTCGAGTGTTTTTTCAATATAATCGTCAGCAGGAGAAGGAAAGCCAGCTGCAACCTTATCTGTGTATAACGGGATGTTAAAAACTGTAGGTGATTGGGTGGGGATTGAGATTGAAGAAGAATGTATCGAGTTTTGTTCAAAGTTGTTTTTACGTTCAATCAGCATGTCTTGAACATCTGCAAGCATGCTCTCAGGTACACGAATGGCGCGAGTGGTCTCACCATAGACTGAAGAGCCTTTTTTTCGACCTGCACCTTGACGAGTACCTCCTCGTTTTTTTGGAGAGTTATCTTGCATAAAAGAGAAGTGATTAATTTAAATTAAGAAAAGTGTACATTAATCTATACTATCCAGGCAAGTACTTTTATGGGTGATATAGGTAGAAATCTGTATGTTTTAAAATTTTGAATTAATGCCGGATAAATTAACCAAAATGGTATTGGCGGTGGAATGATTAATTCTACGTTCCACCACCAATATCCAGCTATAGGGTTATTAGAAAATTACCATTAGAAACAAGTGGTAGTGGTAAGTCATACTCCAGAACTGGCATCGCTGAAAGAGTAGTATCCAGACTTAATGAACCAGACTGTTTTATCTTTTTCTTTTCTTTTTTGTTCACATGTTCTGCTAAATGCTCGACACCTAAGTGCGCATATCGCAATACCATTTCATAACTGCTCCAGCCACCTAGTACTTGTAAAGAATGAAGCGGTGTACCTGATTGAACGTGACGGGTAGCCCAGGTATGGCGAAGGTCATGCCAGCGAAAATGTTCAACTCTAGCGCGTAACAATGCATTCTTAAATGCAGTGCTACCCGCTTTTTTCAAAGGATTTCCCCTAAATGTAAAAACAAAAACTTCATGTTTACCTTTTTGGCTTTTAAGCACTTCTATTGCAATATCACTGAGTGGTATTCCTATTGCCTTATCCGCTTTTGCTTGATTAGAATTAATCCATGCCCTTTTATTTTCCAAATCAACTTGATTCCACTGTAACCCGGTTACATTAGATTCTCTTAATCCTGTTTCTAAGCTAAAGCGAGCAAGAGCCTGTATATGTCGTGGTAATTCTTTAAATAATCTTGTTTCTTCAGATTCAGATAACCACCGAATGGGCGGGGCATCTTCTTTTAGACGCCTGATGGCTGGGGCTTTGTTAATCCATTCCCAAACACGCTCAGCTTTCCTTAAAACAGCACGAATTAATGACGTAATACGATTAACTCGAGCGGGACTAGCTGTTGCAGATTTATCCGTAATCACCTTTTCAATTGTGTCAACTGTGATGTCGTCAATATAGGTATTTGCGAAGAATTTATCTAAATAACGAAAGATACAAATATCATCGTTACTAGATTTCTTTTGCGATTCATTTTGCCAACGAACTACTGCATCCATCCATCTATAACGTGGCTTGTGACCGAGGACTTGATGGTCCCAAAGTTGAGCTTTATATCTATCATGAAATTCTTGAGCTTTTATTTTGTCTTCAAGCTTAGTAGTTGCCCGTATTGGTTCTCCACCATTGGGAGGTGTAATTTTGAACCACCAGAACTTGCTGTTTTTTCTTTTATATAACATTTGTTTTTAACTCTATTTTTTGATGTATTCGATTGAACGGTTGAATATTTCGAACGAATGTAATCAATCAAATCAGCTTTAACAAAGACCCAGCATTTTCCAAGTTTAGCACCAGGAACCTCACCAGTTTTCACTCGTTTTAATAATGTTTGAGGGTGAATAGCAAGTAGCTCTGACGCTTCATCTAATAATATTGTTTCCATTCGAAATACCGTAATCAGTGTGCAAGTACAAAAACTGATAGCCCTTTATGAAAGGGATATTCCAGTTTTATTTATTTTGGTAGATTTTGGTTCAATAATGAAAATTGGATGGATATGTAGAATCTAT
>Ga0209707_1001400_pt1 | contig 13633 bp, 8 predicted proteins | sample EN4Hudsemesocosm_FD_184630 | JGI IMG/M metagenome (GOLD analysis project Ga0209707, IMG submission 184630) | Methane-oxidizing microbial communities from mesocosms in the Hudson Canyon - EN4B Hudson Canyon (SPAdes) (version 2) | ecosystem: Environmental > Aquatic > Marine > Cold seeps | place... | reverse complement strand
TTAGGCAAAAAACTGCATTTCGGCAACGGATAATCAATAGCTTACAGCTAATTTTTGGCTGTTTTTAGTGGTTTTCTCGAATACTTTCACAGTCTCTAAAGCCTCACTTCCAAAAGATAAACTGTAGAAAATTAGCAATTTATTTTTTGTTCATAGTCATATTAAGTTAAGTAATTTAAGGTGAATTTTTTTGCTCTTAAGCCCTCTCTTGATGGAGGGAGTTGGGGGTGGAGAAATTAAAAAAGACTCTTTTTACCTTAAACTTAATGACATTGATTGAAGTCTATTAAAAATCAACAAACAAATTGCTTTCTCACTTCTTGAAAAACCAAAATAATCTATCAATGACAATAAAAACACGCTTCGCTCCAAGTCCAACAGGTTACTTACATGTAGGTGGCGCCAGAACAGCACTTTTTTCATGGTTATATGCTAAGAAACAAGGTGGAAAATTCATCTTAAGAATTGAAGATACTGATCTAGAGCGATCAACTCAAGCATCAGTAGATGCTATTTTTGATGGCATGAACTGGCTAGGATTAACCCATGATGAAGGCCCTTTTTATCAAACCCAGCGTTTCGATCGTTACAAAGAAATCATCCAGCAATTATTGGATAAAGGTGATGCTTATCACTGTACCTGTACAAGAGAAGAGTTGGATGCGTTAAGAGAACAGCAAAAAGCCAATAAAGAAAAGCCTCGTTACAATGGAAAATGTAAAGACGCTAACCATGCTGAAGGTGTTATCCGTTTTAAAAACCCTGAAGATGGCGAAGTCGTCATTAATGATTTGGTAAAGGGTGATATCGTCGTTGCTAATAAAGAATTAGATGATCTTATTATTGCCAGATCTGATGGCACACCTACCTATAACTTAACAGTAGTGGTTGATGATATGGATATGGGGATCAGTCATGTCATACGTGGTGATGATCATATCAACAATACGCCCAGACAAATCAATATCCTTAACGCATTGGGTGCTGAGTTACCTAAGTATGCGCACGTGCCGATGATTTTAGGCTCCGATGGTGCAAGACTATCTAAGAGACACGGTGCGGTCAGTGTTATGCAGTATCGCGATGATGGCTTTTTACCCGATGCTTTGCTTAACTATTTGGTTCGATTAGGCTGGTCACATGGTGACCAGGAAGTTTTCTCAGTAGATGAAATGATTGCTCTGTTTGATTTAGAGGGTTGTAACGTGTCAGCCTCTACATTTAACCCTGAAAAACTATTGTGGTTAAACCATCAGTACATCATGAACAGTGAGCCAGAGCATGTTGCCAAACATCTAGAATGGCACATGAACAATCAAGGTTTAGATATTGCTAACGGTCCTGAATTGGTTGATTTGGTTAAAGCACAAAGAGAGCGAAGTAAAACATTGGTTGAAATGGCGGCGGCAAGTCATTACTTTTATCAAGAGTTTGACGCTTATGATGAAAAAGCAGCCAAAAAGAACTTTAAGCAGGGCAGTGATGAAGTGCTACAAGCTTTAATGGATGCATTCAGCCAAACACAAGTCTGGGATGGCGAAGCTTTACACCAAATAGTGCTTGATACTGCGGAAGCGATGGAATTAAAACTAGGCAAGGTTGCACAGCCTTTAAGAGTTGCTGTTTCAGGAGCGGGTGTATCACCAGCCATTGATGTTACATTATCCCTGTTAGGCAGAGAAAAAACTTTATCAAGAATGGCTAAAGCGATTGAATTTATAAAAGAAAAAAATAAAGACTAGACAAAGTTTAGAAAATACGTATAATAATGGAACTCAACTAAGGGGCCATAGCTCAATTGGGAGAGCGCAACACTGGCAGTGTTGAGGTCGGCGGTTCGATCCCGCCTGGCTCCACCATTTTGTTTGGTGAATTAGTAAAAGTCTTAGTCCCCATCGTCTAGAGGCCTAGGACACCGCCCTTTCACGGCGGTAACGGGGGTTCGAACCCCCCTGGGGACGCCATATTAAGAACCATCTACTCCATGAGTAGATGGTTTTTTTTTGCCTGCTGTTTTAGCAGTTTTAAGAGCTTCAAAAGTTTTCTAGCCTACCCCTCTTCTTAGAAAAAAAGTGTAGAGTTATTAAGTTTAGTGATTATGAACAAACTGCAGGATAAATAAATCATTGGTCAAGATATTATTTGCATGGGTAGGAGGGGCCTTTGGCCGCGACTGGAATAAAATCGAGATCAAGAGCATTCGCAACTACAAGCCCACCTTACTTTTTTCACAAACATTGTGAGGGTAAGAAAGGGTATCATAATCTACTCAACTTTAACCAGTGGCTTATAAATAGCCTTGCTAAGTTAAAAGAGAACATCTTGAAGAGAGGCTTTAGCCTCGTTTTATTTGTATCTACGAGGCAAACGAACGGAGAAGTATTTATTAGCTCTCCTCTTTAGCAAGAGCAAAATACGGAATGATCTGCAGGGGATTACAAATCACACAGTTGCTCAAGCTGCCTAATATGCCCCATTTTAAATACTCCTATCTCAACCATAGCAACAATTGTTTTACCAACACTTAAATTCAACTGTGTAATGATCTAATAATCTCGGAAGGGTTGATAGCTGGATAATAGTAAAATTAAGTGATATTTCTATTTTGTATGAGGATTCTTTGGCAGTGTACTAAAAAGTACTTTTTTTATTAAAGGTGGGTACGCTATGTATGAGCAGCAACACACCATTACTTTAGAGTCATTACAACGTATACCTGGGGCGGACAGTGATTAAAATCATACAAGCAAGCTATTTAAAAGATAAAACCATCAGTTCAAACTATTAGATGGTTCTGGCATGATCAATTCAATGCTAGGAAAATAGGTGCTGAAACGCCCCTTGTCCCTTGTAATCAATTGATAACCTGCTACTGCGGCATGAGCACCGATAAAGAAATCCGGTAGAACATTGGTTTGCCCTCCTTTACGTTTTTTGTATTGCAAGAAGGCCTTACCTGCTAGAAATAAGGCTTCTTTGGGAATAGGGTTGTTTATAAAACCTAAGTGCTCAAATAAGGCTTCCACTTCTTCTATATACTTAAAACCGACGGAGCATTCAGCATAAATGATTGGATTGATAACCATTATGTTATTTTGATCCAGGTTCTCCAGCGTTCCAGCACTCCATTCAAACCATGTGCTTTTGGGATCAGCTAAATCAGTCACTACGCAAGTATCGATTAAGATGGTTGCCATTAGTCAGCTCGTGTTAAAGCCATAATCTCATCGGTATTCATGATGAGTTTTGCAGATTGGTTAGCGGTTCTAAAGCGACTAGTTTTTTTGTTTGAACGTTTTGCTTTGGCGAGGTACCAGCGGCCTTGCTCATCCTGTAAAAATTCAATATCGGTTTTTGCTGGAATAATGCCCATGCTTTCACGAACATCTTTAGGGATGGTGACTTGACCTTTACTTGTTACGTGCATTTTATTAGCTCCAAAAGTAATACATTAATAGTAATACTTTTTATTTCTTAAATCAATAACGGAACTTACAGGGTCTTTGATTTAGGCTATGTCACTGTTAAGTGTTGAAAAATTAAAGTAGCTCTTAAAAGCCCCGCTGGAGAGGGAGGGGTGAGGAGAAATAAAATAACGCTCTTCTTCTTTAATATTCTCTTATAAATCAATAAATAAAAAAGAAATTTTAAATTACATCCTGTCCGTTTTCTTCTCACCCAAACCTTCTCGGCAATTGCTCCTGCATTGCTCTACTTACGTGCATCCATGCACTAATGCGGAAAACCCCCTTTTGGCCAATTTTTCCGTTCATTCTTGTTAAATAGCGCAACTATTTCGCCTCAAATGAATAAAAAAACTGCTTCAAAAGGGCTTTCCCCTGTGACGATTTCTATTCTCGGACAAGGTCCTAGCTAATGGACTAAATAAATATCGTCCTGAACCCGTAACATCAAGTACTTTTAACGGGGATTAGTTTAATTTTTTTAAAAGCTCTTTTGCCTTAAGCATATCCACTATTTCTGTTTCTTCTTTAAAAGAACTGTAAATTTCCATTAATAGATGCCTTGCGGCTTTTCTTTTATGCTTCTTATTCCAGAATGTACACAAACTTGTCACAGCTCTTAGTTCCAGTAGCCTGGCTTTCTGCTGACGGGCGATTTGTATTGATTTATTAAAAAGCGCTTCGGCTTCTGTATCTTGATTGGATGAAATAGTATGCAATAGTTCTCCCATCATACGATAAACCTCGGATGCGTAAAAACGTTCTTCTCCCTCATTAATCACAACAATGGCTTCTTCAAGAACCGACTTAGCTTCTATTAACAGACCTCCTTTTAGATAAGCATCTGCCATTAAGACTCGGAAATAAAGCTGAAACAATCCCGCACCAGTGGCTCGAAAGGAAATGAATCCTTGATTCATCAAAGTAATACCTTCTTCAAAACGACCTTGTTCAGCATGAGCCCAGCCCAATAAAATAGTTCCATGAGTCTGATATTGAGCCAACCCTTGTTGTTCTGCAATAATTAGTGCAGCTTCAGCTAGTTTTTGAGTTGTCTGGGGCTCCCATCGCAGTTGATGGTAGATAGCTGAAAAAATACAATTATGAGCATTTGTTGGAGGATGCGATAGAGATTTCGTCAATTCTTGCGCATCTCTATTTCTTAAGTGTTCTTGGTCTGAGTTTGCTAACAACAATGTTGTCCAATTAGCTAAATGTAAACAGCAAACACAGGGATCATGTCCGCCAAACTTAAAGGCATGAGATCGATGTTGTTCGATATCATATAAGGCAATTGCTTTTTCAAGGTGTTCCTGCGCAGTTTCAAATTCTCCCAGCATTACCAAGCTTGGACCGAGAGCATGATGAGCCTGTAACAAACAAGCGGGATCTTGTAATTGATTGGCCAAAGTCAAAAGTTGTTGTCCAATTTGTCGGGCTTTTTGCCATTTTGCCTGTCCATTATGACAAAGCCATAACCCCCACAATACAGGAAAGAGAAGTAAAGATTCACCAATTTCTTCGCATAAATTACGGGCTGCTATGTAGTTTTCTATAACTTCTGGATCAGCCCAACCTTTAGTCACTATGAGTGGAGCACCCAACAAAGTCATTAACTTGATTTTTCCCTTTGTTTGTTCAAAAGAGTTCGGAAGGTCAATAGTGAGCAGCAACCCCTGATTAAAATGTCCAATTGCCTCTTGATTGGCTGAGCGTGCTAGGGCGTTTTCTCCCGCGTGTGTCCAAAAAATAATTGCTTGATCAATGATTCCTGCTTGAGTGTAATGATGCGCTAATAATTCTGGTTGAGTTTTTGCTGTTTGCGGAAACCGTTGCTCTAAAATTTCAGCGGTTTTTTGATGAAGTTGTTGGCGTTTGCTTTTTAATAATGATTGATACGCTGATTCTTGAATTAAAGCATGTTTAAAAATGTACCGCTGTTGCAATGCAGAACTCACCGGGTAAATTATGTTGGATTTGACAAGTTGCTCTAGTCCATTCTGCAAAACTTTTTCGGGTAGTATTGAAACTGCCTGGAGCAAATCGTAGGAAAACTCTCGTCCTAATATTGCCCCCAATTGAGCTACTTCTTTTACGGCTGACAGCTTGTCTAGTCTAGCCATCAGAGAATCTTTCAGGGTTGATGGAATGGAAAGTGGAAGAGCTGATTCGGTTAAAACATAATGATCTTCTACTTTACTTAGTATGTCTGATTCTAAGACCATCTTGGTTAACTCTTCCACGAATAAGGGAATCCCATCAGTACGTTTAATGACTTCATGAAATAAATCAGTAGGTAGCTTTTTACCTTGCGCCACTTTATGAACCATTATTTTGGTTTCTTCTAAGCTAAGCTGGTCGAGTGTAATAAGGGATACTTTTGACACCAGATTTGAAGGAAGAATAAATTCAGGACGTGCTGTAAGGATGAGGAAAATATTTTTGCTGAACCTTTGTTCAACAAGCAATGAAAATAACTCCATTGTAGAGGGGTCTACCCAGTGTAAATCTTCTATTACCAGAATTGTAGGTTGTACAGCTGCTATTTTATTCAACAGTTTGATAACACATTCCAATGTTAATTTTTTACGCCTTTGAGGTGTTAATTCAAGTGAGGAATAGCTTTCAGGAATTGTAATTGAGAGTAGCTCAGCCAAGAGTGGAATAGTTTCAGAAAAAGAAAATGCATAGTTTGAAACAAATGTTTCCAGCTTATCAAGTTTTTGTTCAGAGCTGTCAGCAAGAGAAAAGCCTAATAAATGCTGAAGAAGATTAATTAACGGATACAGTGCGCTATTTTGATAAAAAGGTGAACAATGGCATTCTAAAAAAGAAAATGTTTCTGTGGAAATCTGGGATTTAATCTCTTCAATTAATCTTGATTTACCAAGTCCAGCTTCTCCACTGATTATTACGGCACTCCCTTCATTGCTTTTAACGCTTTTCCAATGTTCCAATAAAAATTTTATTTGCTCTTTGCGTCCGACGAAAGGTGTGATTCCATCAACACGAGCAATATCTAGTCGAGTAGTCAGTCCGCTCTCTCGTTTTACCAGGAAAACATTCATTGGGTCATCAAAGCCTTTGAGACTTTTTTGACCTAAGTTTTCGACTATGAATCGTCCTTTTACCAAGCGTAAAGTTGAATCACTGATTACGATGTTATTGGGTTCTGCAATACCCTGCAAACGTGCTGCAAGATTAGGAGTACTACCAATAGCTTCAATACGCTCAGAGTTAACGCTGTAATTCATTTTTCCGGCAACAACTACCCCAGTGTGGATGCCAATCCGAACCTGTAAAGCTTCTATCTTTCTTTTATTAAGCACTTTTTTACTGAGAGGCCCCATTTCGTTGACAATGTCCAGTGCTGCACGAATAGCACGCTCAGCATCATTCTCATGTGCATATGGAAAACCAAAATATACAAGAAGCCCATCACCAACATAACGAGCGATATAGCCATCATAAGTTGCTATCACCTGATAGCAACTATGTTGATAAGCGCCAATCAAATTTCGAAGTTCTTCTGGATCAAGCTGATGAGAAAGAGGGGTTGAACCTACGAGGTCACAAAACATTACAGTCAATTGTCTACGTTCAGCTTCAGGAAGGTTATTGTCATTCGTATGGGACAATTCTTCAGGCGTTTGCTGACTGTTTGATCCCACTACTATTTTAATACCGCATTGGTGACAAAATTTCGCTGTTGGTGAGTTTGCCGTATTACATGAGGGACAAATAACACCTAAAACCGTACCACATTCAATGCAAAATGCAGAATCACTGCGGTTTAATACATTACATTTTTGACAATGATTTGACATAAATTAACTGAGTAAGATTGAGCCTAAGCTTTCGTTATCCATACAGAACTTAAGTGTTTATTGCATCGGTAGCTCTTCATATTTATTTTTAAAGCCTTTAACGGCTCTTAAACGGTACCAAACTTTACCTTCTACTATACCTCGTTCAACTTTAGCCGGAATTCATTTGTTCTTGAACTCTTCAGCTTTCTTTTTCTTTTCGCATATCATTCTTGCTTCAAAGAAACTAAGTTAACCACCCATTTTATCCGAACAGCTTCCTTAATAATTTCGATTTCTTCTTCTAAGGTGATGTTATCTTAGCTTGAGCTAAACATCAAACCTCTTAAAGAAAAGGCATTTATATACTTATTTGGTATAAAAATTTTCAAAAAATACTTTTAACTGAATATAAATAGATAAGAAAATTAAGTTAGGCCATACTGACTCAAACTTGATCAGGTACATTTATAAATTAGTTTGAGTGGAACTGACAATGAGACGTTGAAAATTGATTGGCTCAAAACAGCCAATTGACTAAACTGTTAACGCGCTAACTGAATTCAACTTTTACTAGAAAACCCAACAGCATCCCCAAAAATATTAAGAGACTTAGTTTATCTCATTGACTCACGGAATAACTTATTCCTCACTCACAAAGGAGAATACTAATGCGAACAATGACAAAGAAACCTGTCGAATGCTGAAAAAATTTGAGCTGGAGATTGATGAGAGTGATTTTTTTTACTAAATAATGAATTGTTTTGTATGGTAGTTAGTGCCTGTTTATATATGGGAATTTGTGGATACAGATAAAAGGCATTAGAGCCAGTAAGTAGACCTGATGATAATAAACAATATAAAAATGGTAAAAGTATCAATAGCTAATTAAAATGGAATATGAGGTTGCTTTTGTTTAGAGAATACCTGGTCTTTAATTATTGTAAGCATATGATTACATCTCTAAAATAACTCTGTAATTTTAAAGTTACTTACAGTAATATCTCACGCTGTTTGTAAGGGTTTTCAATCCAGAAAGCTTATGGCTAAAAGTATTTAACTAAATAAAAATAATTATAACAATGCCAAATAAAGGGACTGAAGAAGAACTAGCTTTTTTACAAAGCTTGATTTTAAAAGCACTGTCGTTAGCTGATAAAAAATCCATTTATGAAAAGTCAGAACTTATTGTATTTCCAAAAGAGAAAGATCTAAAACGCCATATTATTTTTGATAAAGGTGATGTAGGTAATAGTTTGTACATTTTGATTGATGGTGCGGTTGATATAACCACGATTGATCTAGGTGGCCATGAAAATATTGTTAATAGCTTTAATAAACCAGGTGATTTTTTTGGTGAACAGTCATTATTTGATAGTTTAAAAAATAGATCGGCTAGAGCTGTCGTTTCTTCAGATTCATGTGTTTTACGAAAAATTAATAAGCAAGAGTTTGACGACATTATCCTTGCTAAACAACCCGGTTTATACGATCAATTAAACGAAAGAGGAAATTTCCTATTACAGAAAGATTCTGTGATTTTCTCCAAGTTTTTATCAAGACAGGTTAAGCATCAGATAAAAGAAGAAAAATTTTCGCCAGGCAGTTTTATTATTAATGAAGGGGGAGTTGGTGAGCGCTTTTATTTAATTTTGGATGGTCGTGCAAAAGTCTGGAGAGGGGGGAACCATGTCGCAACCTTAATTGAAGGAAATTATTTTGGTGATGCAGCGATAATTAAAAAGCAAAACTACCAAATTACAATTGAGGCAGAAGCTAACTTTAGAGTTGTTAGCATTGAGGCTGATGAGTTCAGAGACCTTTATAACGATGAAATATCATCAACTGTTAAAGAATATATTGACAGGATGAATGGATTTAACCGTAATGATCATGGTGTCATTTACTCCCAACATCAAAGTCATTATGAAAATCAAAATAGTTTAACGACAATACTCACTTATCCAAACGGTGAAGCTTGTTCTATTACGAAAGTTGTAGGTAAGGGTAAATATGCAAGACAAGTTGAATTGCTGGATGAAAATAGTAATAGCTTAGGTAAACAGGATATTGAATTATGCCAAAAGAATTTATTGATATCCTCAGATAAAAACAGTCAATATCCTAGTTTTTATTTACAAAACAATCGATTGGTAGCTGCTGAAATTAATGACAATTATACCAATCTGGATCATATTATCCCCGCTATTATAGAAAGGAAATATATTTGGCCATGGCAACAAGCACTGTATAGAAGCAAGGGTGATCTATGGATTCATAGTGTGAATGAAGATCCGACTGATACGGCTGTTATTTGTTCATGTATGGGAACGACGCGAGGGGAATTAAAGAAAAAGGTAGCTTTTGGTTGTAAGACAGCTGAACAGTTAGCAAATGAAACAGGTGCTTCGTTAGCTTGTGGATTTTGTAAAAGTAGTGTTGAAGAAATTGCTACTTCATCAGCCAAAATGATGAAAGCAATAATAATTAGTACATTAGGTGAAGAAAGTTACTGTAATAAGAAAAAGGATATTAAATACTTTCGTTTTAGACCCGAAAATGGATGTGTTGAAAACTTTTTACCTGGGCAACATATTAAATTAGAAGCCAAGATAAATGGACAATGGATTCAACGAGCTTATACATTAAGTTCTGATGCCAATCAAAAAGATCATTATGAGATAGCAGTTAAGAGAGAACCCTGTGGTGTATTTTCACGATGGTTACATGATGAGCTAGCTGAAAACTCAAAGGTTTTAATTTCTAAACCTCAAGGACATTATCATTTAAACCCTAAAACAAAAAAACCGATTGTCTGTTTTGTAGGAGGCGTTGGGATAACGCCAGCCATTGCTTTTTTACGATACTTAACAAACATTGGACATAAAACGCCTCTGTATATTGATTACAGTGTTTCATCAAATGATGAAATTGCATTTGAACAAGAGTTTATGCAAGTTACCAAGGGCCATTTTAAAGTTAATTTAAGGGTAACTGAGCGGCGAAAAAAAAATATTAATTCTTATGTGGGTAGTGAACGACGAGGAGTGATTGGAAAAAATAGAATATCAAAAATAGATGTAGAAAATGTTGTTACTCAATATCCTGATGCTGACTTTTATATTTGTGGATCTAAGCCATATGATGAGGCAATAAAGTTCTATTTAAGCAATTGTGGCGTTAAGGGAGAAAAAGTACATTCTGAACAGTTTGATAATAGTCAAAAAAGACCAAAGGTATTAATGGCTGGCTCGGTAATAACACTGGTTTTAGTATTATTGTTTCTTATTATGCCAACTTACCTCGTTCCTACTAGTGTCTATTCAATAGACTTAGTGGCATTAATTCCTAGTGATTATACGGGATATGGCATATTGGGTCTTGGAGTTATGGGCTTATTAATAGCTTTACCAAGGCGGTATGATTGGGTCAGAAAATTTGACTCAAGTAGCTGGCGCTTAGTACATGTCTGGTTAGGCATTTCTGCTCTAATACTGTTATTTTTCCATACTGGGTTTTCAACGGGAGGACTGCATACAACACTATTGACTATCTGTTTTCTTACTCTGTTTATTTTAGGAGCAGCAGCAGGTATTGCCATTGCATTACAGGAAAAATTTTCACCTGCACAAACCTATATTTATAAAAGGAATTTTAAATGGCTACATATTTTAGTGAGTTGGCCACTACCCATTTTATTGCTGACACATATTTTATCAACTTATACCGATAGCTGGTTTTAAAAGGGATTTATGATGAGTGATAAATTTATAATTTGGCTGTGGAAGAATGTAAAGAAAATTACTTTGTATTCACTTTGGCTTATGTTGTTGATTGCTTTGGCTTTCTTTTTTTATAATAAATTGCTAGCTAGTGATAAGACAATACTGATCCAGGGGGCGACATCTAATGGGCATTATCAGATTGAAGAGAAGTGTGATAGTTGTCATGTTATTAATGATAAGCATGAATTGGGTGAGGTTAAGCAAGGTAAATGCTTAGGCTGTCATAGGGAGAAAAAACGATCAGATTCAAAATCTAATTCACATAGAGCAAAATTATTTGAGGCTGATGATAAAATAAAGCAGCGCAATATTCTCAGGGCAGATCAATGTGTCACTTGTCATGAAGAACATCAATTAGGCAATGCGGGTACAACTCAGCCAGCTGATTTTTGTATTCTATGTCATAAGGATATTGCTGATGATAGAGATAGTCATAAAGGATTAGCATTTGATGAATGTGGTGATTGTCATAATTATCATGATAACTCTGCAAATTATAGTGAGAACTTTATTAACGAGCATCTTGATACTGAAGCGAACACATTTGAACATTCAAAAATACCAGAGCTTCAATACACTGCAAGATTTAACAAAAAATATATCTCAGCTCCGTTGACTTGGGAGCAAAAAAAAATATCAGAAACTGTTGATGCTAATGAAGCAAAAGACTGGGATGGTAGTAGCCATGCCCAGGCAGGTGTAAATTGTCGATCTTGTCATGACGATAAAAACGAGCGATGGTTAGAAAAGCCAGATCACCAAAGTTGTGTTTCTTGTCATAAAACACAGCAAAAAGGTTTTTTAGCCAGTAAACATGGCATGCGTTTAAAGCAAAATTTATCAGCAATGTCGACCGATAATGCGCGCTTAGATATGAAAGGTGATGATAAAGAATTAAACTGCATTTCCTGTCACAAAGACCATAAGTTTGATGCAAAGGAAGCTGCTGTTGAAGGCTGTCTAAATTGTCATGATGATGAACATAGTCTGGCCTACAAAGAGACCAAACATTATCAATTATGGAAGGATAGCAGTAAATTGGGGGTTTCTTGTGCAACTTGTCATTTGCCAAAAGTAGTAAAGGGAAAGAAAAAGATAATATCAGTGTTAACGCAGCATAATCAAAATGACAATTTAAGACCCAATCAAAAAATGATAAAAACAGTTTGTATCAATTGTCATGGACTTGGGTTTTCAATTGATGCATTACAAAACAAACAACTGATTAACAATAACTTTGCAACGCCTGCAATCAACCATATTCCACTGGTTGAAATGTGGAATGAATATAACGATAAAAAATAAAGGATATAACAATAATGAAAGCAAGATACAGTATATTTTTTGGTAGCTTATTGGCAGCTACTTTACCTGTTAATGTTTCAGCTGAGATAACTGCTCAAACTATGGCTGATGCCATTCACGATGTCATAGAAGCTGATCGAGCTGTTTATGCTGACCTAGTGGTTAATCGACTGGCCATTGAAGAAGAGGTTATTGAAGCGAGCGAAGAATATCATGAAAACAGTGCACTGCCTTTACCTGCTCAAATGTTAAGGGCTAGTGCAGAAAAAGTACGTGATAAAAAAAGTGGTTTTAGTTTTTCTTTAGTTTCTCCTTGGCCGATTAATAGTCAAAATAAAGTTAAAACAGATGCTGAAGTAAAAGGGATGGATAGTATTTTGAAAAATCCGATGGTTAATGTTTATAGTGAAGAAACATTGGCTGGGAAAAAATATTTTACTGCTTTATACCCTGATATAGCAGTATCAAATTCTTGTGTTAGTTGTCATAACAATCATAAAGATAGCCCTAAAAAGGATTTCAAGGTTAATGATGTGATGGGTGCAATTATGATTCGGATTCCATTATCGAAATAAAAAAATGACCCTATAAATAATTCTGTGTAACTGCCGATTCAATCATAAACCGATTGAGTGCCATTTTCCAATTTCTAATCGGCATTGACCAACTTTTTGATGCTTCCTGAACGGCAAGATAGACTATTTTTCTTGCCGAATCATCAGTTGGAAATAGCTTTTATTTTCAGAGAGCCACATGCCTAATAGTTCTTTATGGCCTTCCATATTTACCCTTAGGGAAAGGTAAATAGTTTTATTAATGACTTTCATGCCTCTTAACAAGCTACTGGTTAATTATAGGCAGTTACACAAAATCATTTACAGGGTCTTTTTTTATTTGGCCCCTATATAAAATTCAATTTGATCGAAGCGTATTCAAATAACGCTCTAACTCACTTCCGCAGCTATAAAAAACGGCTTTATTTTGTTGATTTTTAATCATGCCTAAAGTCCCTTCAATCGCTGATAAAATAAATATTGCACAGTCATCAACATTGATTGACGTATTTACAATGCCTTGTTGTTGGCCACTTTTAAGTGCTTCTGAAATAGCGGTTTTCCAGAGTTTAAAAAAACTATCTATTCTTTCTCTAAAACCTTCATCAATGGGCGACATTTCTTGTGCAAGATTATTTAATGGACAGCCCAGATTAAAAAAATCATCACTCCATTCCTCATCTAATTTAACAAATAAACTATGGATACCTTTTAGCGGG
>Ga0209707_1001398_pt1 | contig 13637 bp, 10 predicted proteins | sample EN4Hudsemesocosm_FD_184630 | JGI IMG/M metagenome (GOLD analysis project Ga0209707, IMG submission 184630) | Methane-oxidizing microbial communities from mesocosms in the Hudson Canyon - EN4B Hudson Canyon (SPAdes) (version 2) | ecosystem: Environmental > Aquatic > Marine > Cold seeps | place... | reverse complement strand
TTATGGCCTTTTTCTCCTTATCAGCAATTGTCTATGTAACAGGGCATGCAATAATCAGTGGCTATCTACTTCTTCCTAATATTAAAGATGCAGGAGAGCTTGCCATTGTGGGTGCAGCGATGATTGGCTCACTCATTGCCTTTTTATGGTTCAACTCTCACCCAGCTGAAGTATTTATGGGGGACAGTGGGAGTTTGCCCATTGGAGGGTTTATGGGTTACATGGCGATTGTAGGAAAAAGTGAATTATTACTCATTGTTATTGGTTTTATTTTTGTCATTGAAACCGTATCAGTTATCTTACAAGTGGGTTCTTTTAAACTCCGTCAAAAAAGAATTTTTTTAATGGCACCCATTCATCATCACTTTGAACAAAAAGGGTGGAAAGAGAACAAAATCATTGTTCGATTTTGGATTATCTCTTTTATGGCAAATTTAGTGGCTCTTATGAGTTTAAAAATCAGATAAAAGTAAAGAAATATGAATACTACTAATAATGATACCCCTCAATTAAGAATTTTAGGTCGTGGAATTACCGCACAAGCCATTAAAGAAAAACATCCCCATGCCTTGATGTATGATGATTCAAATATGGAAAGCTTTGATATTAACTCAAGTGTACCAACAGTAGTTAGCCCTGGAATCCCTCCCTCTCATTACCTTGTGAAAAACAGCAAAAATTTGCTCAGTGATTATGACTTCTTATTAAACAATGAAAATAATCCCTTTTCTATTTGGATAAGTGGTACCAATGGGAAAACCACCACCACTCAAATGTGCCAACATCTTTTGGGTCAGTATAAGAGTGAATATGGGGGAAATATTGGAACCCCAGTTGCTGCATTAAATCGTGAATCAAAAATATGGATTTTAGAATCAAGCTCATTTACGCTGCACTACACTAATCTAGTAAATCCCAATTTATACATTCTTCTTCCAATAAGTGAAGACCATATCTCATGGCATGGAAGTTATGAAGAGTACAAAATGGCAAAACTTAAACCCTTAGACAATATGAGTGATGGTGAGATTGCTATTATTCCAAAAGAGTTTGAGCATTATGAAACAAGAGCAAAGAAAATAGTTTACAGTTCAAGTGATGAGCTGTGTTCAATATTTGAGATTAATAAAGAAAAAATCAGATTTAAAGAACCTTTTTTACAAGATGCAATTCTGGCACTGTGTTCAAGTAAGATATTGTTTGACGAAATAGATTATGATTTAATCAATGGTTTTCAAATTGATGAACATAAAGTTGAAGAACTTAAAGACTCAAAAAACAGACTTTGGGTCAATGATACAAAAGCCACAAATGTGGATGCAACCATATGTGCAATACGAAGTTTTAAAGAGAAGTACATTTACATTATATTAGGGGGAGATGACAAGGGTGCAAATTTATTACCCCTTTTCGAAGAGTTGAAATATCATAACCTTGAAATCTTTAGTATTGGTACAAATAAAAGCAGATTAGTGGAATTATCGAAAACCTTTAATATTAAGAATACACTGTGCGAAAACTTAGATGATTCAGTGAAGAAAATATCAGAATTACACGATAAAAACAGTGTCGCAATGCTGTCTCCAGCGGCATCCTCTCTGGATGAGTTTAATTCGTATAAAGAAAGAGGAAATATATTTAAAGAGCTGGTTGGTAAATTAAGTTAGATTTAAGTGGTTAATGACTATAATTCCACTCCAAAATTGATTGGCTCGGTAGCTCAGTCGGTAGAGCAAAGGACTGAAAATCCTTGTGTCGACAGTTCGATTCTGTCCCGCGCCACCATTTTTGTTTGGATGCTGATGTAGCTCAGTTGGCTAGAGCAGCTGATTTGTAATCAGCAGGTCGGGGGTTCGACTCCCTTCATCAGCTCCATTTTTTACATTGTCAAGTGTCAATCTTAATTGAGCAGCGCTAGACCAGATTAATAATTTCAACCGGGGAGGTTGGAGAGTGGTCAAATCCAAGGGATTGTAAATCCCTCGCCTACGGCTTCGAAGGTTCGAGTCCTTCTCTCCCCACCATTTAAATGAGCGCGGGAATAGCTCAGTTGGCTAGAGCCTCTGCCTTCCAAGCAGATTGTCGCGAGTTCGAGTCTCGTTTCCCGCTCCATTTACATTATTGATTCTGGGAGCTGAGTTATCATATAGATGTATAACTCTACGTAATTAACTCCTAAAATCATCATAAATTATTAATATTTTATATTAGCCCACGTAGCTCAGGGGTAGAGCACTTCCTTGGTAAGGAAGAGGTCGTAAGTTCAAGTCTTATCGTAGGCTCCATTGCAACTTAGAGTAATTAAATAAAACAAAAATCTTCCCTCTGAATAGAGCAGCCCAGGGCTTTTCTACTCAGAGGGCATTATAAAAAAACTTAAGGAAAATCCTATGGCAAAAGAAAAATTCGAACGTAACAAACCGCATGTAAATGTTGGTACTATCGGTCATGTCGATCACGGTAAAACAACTTTAACAGCAGCTATCTCAGCAGTATTAACAGCTAAGATGGGTGGAGAAATGATGGATTACGATCAAATCGATAATGCACCAGAAGAAAGAGAAAGAGGAATTACAATTGCTACTTCTCACATTGAATATGAAACAGAAACTAGACACTACGCTCACGTAGATTGTCCAGGACATGCTGATTATGTTAAAAACATGATTACAGGTGCTGCACAAATGGATGGAGCTATTCTTGTAATTGCTGCAACTGATGGTCCTATGGCACAAACTAGAGAGCACATTTTACTTTCTAAACAAGTTGGTGTTCCATATATCATTGTTTTCATGAACAAAGAAGATCAATTAGACGACGAAGATAAAGAAGAAATGTTAGAACTAGTTGAAATGGAAATCAGAGAGTTATTATCTGAGTATGACTTCCCAGGTGACGATACTCCAATCATCGCTGGATCTGCATTCCAAGCACTAGAAGAAGCTAAAGCTGGTAATGATGCTGAATGGACTGCAAAAATTATGGAATTAATGGATGCTGTTGATACATACATTCCAACTCCAAAAAGAGATACTGAACAAGATTTCTTAATGCCTGTTGAAGATGTTTTCTCAATTGCTGGTCGTGGAACTGTTGTAACTGGTAGAATTGAAAAAGGTATCATCAAAGTTGGTGAAACTATTGAAATCGTTGGAATTACTGATACACAAACAACTACTGTAACTGGTGTTGAAATGTTCCGTAAAGAGATGGATCAAGGTGAAGCTGGTGATAACTGTGGTGTTTTACTAAGAGGTGTTAAAAAAGAAGATGTTCAAAGAGGACAAGTTCTAATTAAGCCAGGTACAATTACTCCACATACTGAATTCAGATGTGAAACATATATTCTTTCTAAAGAAGAGGGTGGACGACATACTCCTTTCTTTTCTGGATACAGACCTCAGTTCTACATCAGAACTACTGATGTAACTGGTTCAGTTACTCTTCCAGAAGGTACAGAAATGGTTATGCCAGGTGATAACGTTGAAATGAACGTTGTACTTGTTGCTCCAGTTGCACTTGAAAAAGGTACTAAGTTCGCTATCCGTGAAGGTGGTAGAACTGTTGGTGCTGGTGTTGTTGCAGAAATCACTAAGTAATTAGGATAAACTATGGCAAATATCAGAATCAAAATTGGACTAAAATGTCAAGAGTGTGGTGATATTAACTACACTACGACTAAAAATCCTAAGACTCATACTGAAAAGTTTGAAACTAAGAAATATAGTCCAAGATTAAAAAAACACACAATACATAAAGAAATTAAACTTAAGTCGTAAGACTTAAGTTTCTTAAAGGGAGTAGGTATTTTACTTGCTCTCTTTAAATTATCAAAGATATAGGTCAGTAGCTCCAATGGTAGAGCGCCGGATTCCAAATCCGACGGTTGTGGGTTCGAGTCCCTCCTGGCCTGCCACTAAATTCTTTCTAAATCCTTAATGAGGTTTTAGAAAGAATTTTTGCTATATACAGTAAAAAGAAAATTTGGAGTAACTTGTGGATAAACTAAAATTATATTATAAACAATCAAAAGATGAACTATTTAAAGTAATATTTCCAATCAAAGAGCAAGTTAGAAGTGCATACATTTCAGTGTTTGTTGTTGTAACTGTTATTTCTCTGTTTTTAGCACTTATTGATGCATTAATGTCTGTAGGTTTATCTGCAGTTATGAACTAAGGAAAATATTTATGGCACACCAATGGTACGCAATACAAACTCACTCAGGTAGTGAACTGTCAGTAAAAAGAGCACTTGAAAAACTTGCAGAAGAAATGGCAAATGATAAAATTGAGCAAGTTCTTGTTCCTACTGAAGATCTAATCGAAGTTAAAAAAGGTAAAAAAACAGTTATCGAGCGACCTTTATACCCAGCTTATGCTTTTGCAAAAATTGATTTAGATACTGCTATTTGGCATACAATTCAATCAATGCCAAAAGTTGGTAGATTCATCGGTGAGTCTAAAAAACCAACTCCTCTTGCAAAAAAAGATATTGATGCAATTTTAGACAAAGTAAATAACAGAGCTGCTGCTAAACCTAAAGTCTCTTTTGAAGAGGGTGAAATGCTTCGTATTAAAGAAGGTCCTTTCGCAAACTTTAACGGAATTGTTGAAGGTTTTGATATGGCTGCGGGTATGATTAAATTGAATGTTTCAATCTTTGGTAGAAATACACCAGTTGAAATTTCATATACACAAGTAGAACGAGTAGTATAAACACAACTCTAGGCATTAGGCAATAAATACTTGCTTCTTATATAGTATTATTGCCTAATGCCTAACAAGCAAAAAAAAGGAAATTTAGATGGCTAAAAAAGTAACAGGAATATTAAAACTTCAAATTCCAGCAGGTGCAGCTAACCCTTCACCACCAGTTGGACCAGCACTTGGTCAACGTGGAATTAACATTATGGAATTCTGTAAAGCATTTAACGAAAAAACAAAAGATAAAAAAGGGTTTAAAATACCTGTTGAAATCTCTGTTTATTCTGATAAAAGTTTCACATTTGTAGTTAAACAACCACCAATGACTGATTTAATTAAAAACGCTGCTGGAATTAAAAAAGGTAGTGATAACCCACTTAAAAACAAAATTGGTAAATTAACAAAAGATCAAGTTCTTGAAATTGTTAAAGCTAAAATTGCTGATTTAAATACTGATGATGAAGAGCAAGCTGCTAAAATAGTTGCTGGTTCTTGTAGAAGTATGGGAATTGAAGTAGAATAGTAATAGTATTTAAAAATATTATAATAAGCCTAACCACATGGCTATAAAAAAGCGGTAGCAAAATAAATTGCGGAGATAAATATGGCAAAAGTTTCAAAAAGATTTAAAGCATTACTAGAAAAAGTTGATGCTGAAAAAGATTACTCAGTAGCAGAAGCATCAGCACTTGCAAAAGATTTAAAATCAGCAAAATTCGACGAAAGCGTTGAAATTGCATTAAGATTAAATGTTGACCCAAGACATGCAGATCAAATGATCAGAGGTGCTGTTGTACTTCCAAACGGAACTGGTAAAACTGTTAGAGTTGCAGTATTTGCAAAAGGTGTAAAAGTTGATGAAGCTAAAGCAGCTGGAGCTGATATCGTTGGTAATGACGATTTAGTTGCAACTGTTCAAGCGGGTAACATTGACTTTGACGTTTTAATTGCAACTCCAGATTGTATGGGACTAGTTGGAAAACTAGGTCGAATTTTAGGACCAAAAGGTTTAATGCCTAATCCTAAAGTTGGAACTGTAACTATGGATGTAACTAAAGCTGTTAATGATGCTAAAGGTGGTCAAGTAGCTTATAGAGTTGATAAAAAAGGTAACATGCAAGCAGGAATTGGTAAAGCATCATTTTCTTCTGAAGCAATTGCTGAAAACTTATCTGCATTTGTTGCTGCTATTAATAAACAAAAGCCAGCAACTGCTAAAGGTAAATATATTGCAAACGCTGTATTATCATTAACTATGAGTCCAGCTATTTCTTTAGATGCTAGTGAATTATTAGACATTAAAGCGTAAATTTTTTTACCAGTGTAAATCGTAAGGGGAATTTCCTCTTACGATTTGTGCGTACTGATATAAGCTAAAATATAAGAGTTCATTGGAGCTTTTACATTTTATCTTAAAACTGAAGATAGTGGGTTAAAAGCACCTCCGCTTTTTTTAATTCCTGCTTAAGTTGGACGTTTTGAAAGGAGGATATATATAATGGATAGATTACAAAAAGCTCAAATAATTGAAAATTTGACTGCTGAATTCAAAGGATCTCAAGCAATTGTTGTTTGTGATTACAATGGTCTTACGCATAAAGAACTAGAAACATTGAGAAATGAAGCTAGAGCTAACGGAACTAAGGTTCAGGTTGCGAAAAACTCATTAGTTACTGTTTCTGTAAAAAATGCAGAACTAGGTGACATTGAATTAAGTGGAACTAATATTTTCTTATGGTCTGAAGATCAAATCTCAGCGTGTAAAGTTGCTGATAAATTTGCTATGGCTAATAAAGAAAAATTTCAGATTAAATCTGGAATCATTGAAGGTGAAATTTCTGATGTTTCTAAAGTTATGGCATTCGCTAAATTGGCATCAAGAGAAGAACTTCTTGGTATGCTTGCAGCAACATGGATGGCACCACTTACTAACTTTACAGTTGGTCTTGATGCACTTAGAAAACAAAAAGAAGAAGCAGCTTAGTTAATAAGTTGATAATAAAAAATTAAATAAAAAAAACAAGGAATATGAAATGGCAATTTCTAAAGAAGACGTATTAGAATATATCTCAGGACTATCTGTACTTGAGCTATCTGAATTAGTAAAAGAATTTGAAGAAAAATTTGGAGTATCTGCTCAGCCTGTAGCTGTTGCTGGTGCTGCTGGTGGAGCTGCTGAAGCAGCTGAAGAGCAAACAGAATTCAACGTAGTTATCGTTGACGCTGGAGCTAAGAAAATTAACGTAATTAAAGCAATTAGAGCGTTAACTGGTCTTGGTTTAAAAGAAGCAAAATCTGCTGCTGAAGAATTACCATCTACTGTTAAAGAAGGTATCTCTAAAGAAGACGCAGAAGCTGCTAAAGCTGATTTAGAAGCTGCTGGAGCAAAAGTAGAAGTTAAGTAAGTTATATAAACTTTTAATTTCTCAAGCGAAGCTTCGGCTTCGCTTCTTAAGATGGCATCTCTTAAGGCTAAGGTTAGAATTTGTTGAAATTCTAACCCTATCCTTTAGGGATGCTTTTTGCGCTTTATATAAAAAGCAAAAAAAAAATATTATTTATAGGGTCCGCAATGCTAAATTCTTTAAAATCTGGTAATAGACTTAGAGTTGATTTTTCCAAAAATCCACAAAAAATTGAAATTCCTAACTTACTGCAATTACAACAAAATAGTTATGATAACTTCCTAATGGTAGGAAAAGAAGACAGAACACAAGCTGGTATTGAGCGTGTATTCAAGTCTGTTTTCCCTATTCATGATGCTCAAAATAGAGTAACACTTGATTACATTGGTAGTGATGTTGGTAAGCCAAGATATGATGTAAGAGAATCAATGGTTAGAGGAATGACTTACTCTATTCCTCTCAAAATTAATATTCGATTAACACTTTGGGACTTAGACGAAAAAACTGGTGAAAAAATTGGAGTTAAAGATATCAAAGAACAATCTTTGTTTATCCGTGAAATTCCTTTAATGACTGAGAAAACTTCTTTTGTAGTAAATGGAGTTGAAAGAGTTGTTGTAAACCAATTACACAGATCTCCAGGTGTTATCTTCAAAGAAGAAGAATCAAATACTGCTGGAAATAAACTGATCTATACTGGGCAAATTATTCCAGATCGTGGTTCATGGTTATATTTCGAGTATGATGCAAAAGATGTATTGTATGTCCGAATCAATAAAAGAAGAAAAGTACCTGTTACTATTCTTTTCAGAGCTTTAGGTTACTCAAAAGAAGATATCATTAAATTATTTTACCCAGTATTAAATGTTAAGATTAAAAACAATAAGTTTTTAACAGTATTTAATCCAGAAGACTTCACGGGTAGAGTTGAATTTGATATCAAAGATGAAAAAGGTAACTTAGTTCTTGCAGCTGGTAAAAGACTTACTACTAGAAAAGCTAACGCACTTGCAGAAGGTGGACTTAAATTAGTTGAGTATCCTACAGAATTATTAATGGACCGTCATACTGCAAATACAATCTTTGATCCAGAATCTGGAGAAGTATTGTTTGATGCATTAACTCATTTAGACGAATTAAAATTAAAAAAACTTATTGACTTAGGTTTTGAAAATTTTGATATTGCAAATGACTTAGCTGATGGTGTTGATGATTCAATCATTAACGCATTTAAAGCAGATGCTGAATCTCTAAAACTATTAAAACAAACTGAGCAAATTGATGACGAAAATGATTTGTCAGCTATTAGAATTTATAAAGTTATGAGACCAGGTGAGCCAGTTACTAAAGAAGCTGCAAAAGAATTTGTTAAGAAATTATTCTTTGATCCAGAAAGATATGACTTAACAAAAGTTGGTAGAATGAAAATGAACCATAAACTTGGTGTTAAAGTTGCTGAATATGTAACAGTTTTAACGTATGAAGATGTTATTAAAACAGTTCAATACCTTGTAAAAGTTAAATCTGGACATGGTCACATCGATGATAGAGATCACTTAGGAAACAGAAGAATTAGAGCCATTGGGGAATTACTATCTAATGAGTTACATTCTGGTTTAATTAAGATGCAAAAAGCAATCAGAGACAAAATGACTACATTATCTGGTACATTAGAAGATCTAATGCCTCATGATATGGTTAACTCTAAAATGATTACTTCTACAATTACTGAGTTCTTTACATCGGGACAATTGTCTCAATTTATGGATCAAACGAACCCACTATCTGAAGTTACACATAAAAGAAGATTATCTGCACTTGGTGAAGGTGGTTTAGTAAAAGAGAGAGCTGGATTTGAAGTTAGAGATGTTCATCCAACTCACTATGGTAGAATCTGTCCAGTTGAAACTCCAGAGGGACAAAATATTGGACTTATCAATACTTTGGCTACTTTCTCTAAAGTAAATAAACTTGGATTTATCGAAGCTCCATACAAAAAAGTAATTGATGGTGTTGTTACAGATGAGATTACTTACTATACTGCAACTCAAGAAGAGGGACTAATAATTGCACCAGGGTCTACTAAAGTAGATGATAACGGTAAAATTGTTGAAGCTCTTGTGGAAGCAAGACAAGATGGTGAGATTTTCTTAGTTGAAAAAGCTAAAGTTGGATTAATCGACATTTCATCACAAATGGTTATGGGAGTTGCTGCATCTCTTATTCCATTTTTAGAACATGATGATGCCAACAGAGCACTTATGGGTTCAAATATGATGAGACAAGCCGTTCCATTGTTAAGACCTAATGCTCCTGTTGTTGGAACTGGTTTAGAAAAAACAGTTGCACGAGATTCTTGGGAAGCTATTAAAGCTAAACGAGCAGGTGTAATTGAAAAAGCTGATTCTAAAAACATCTACGTTAGAGGTGAAGATGAAGATGGTGCGTTTATTGATCACTATCATGTTAGCAAAAATGTTCGAACAAATAATAATACTTCTTTTGGTCAAAGAATTGCCACTAGAGAGGGTGCTATTGTTGAAGCTGGTCAAGTAATTGCCGATGGTCCTTCTATGGATAATGGTGAGTTAGCTGTTGGAGTTAATGCAATGGTTGCCTTCATGCCTTGGAATGGTTATAACTATGAGGATGCAATTGTACTTTCTCAGAAGTTAATTAAAGAAGACTCTTTTACGTCTGTTCATGTTTATGAAAAAGAAGTAGAATCTAGAGAACTTAAACACGGAAATGAAGAGATAACAAGAGACCTTCCAGGTGTTAAAGAAGAATCAATTGCTCACTTAGATGCAAGTGGTATTGTTAAAATTGGTACATTTATCAGACCAGGTATGATTATGGTTGGTAAAGTTACACCAAAGGGTGAAATTAAACCTACTCCTGAAGAGAGACTTTTACGGGCAATCTTCGGTGAAAAAGCGGGTCATGTTATTAATAAATCTCTTTACTGTTCTGCTTCTATGGAAGGTACAGTAGTTGATGTTAAAATCTTTACAAAAAAAGGTTATGAAAAAGACGAAAGAGCTAAAGAAGCAATTGAAGCTGAAAAATCTGAGTTAGATATCAAACATCACGATAAACTATTAATGTTAGATAGAGAAGAAATCTTGAAAATCAACGATTTATTGTCTTCATCTACATTAGAAAAAGAGATTGAACTAGAAGGTAAAACATTCAAAGTTGGTTCAACAATCGACTTAGATGCACTATCTCATGTAAACAGATTTGCTATGAAAAAAGTAGTAGCATCTTTTGATTCTAGTATTGAAAACAAATATAACTCAATCAAAGAGCACTTTATCAAACAAAAATCAGCTCTGAGAACTGAGCATGAAGAAAAACTGACTATTTTAGAACACGATGATATTTTACCAAGTGGTGTTATTAAACAAGTTAAGGTTTACGTAGCAACTAAGAGAAAAATTAAAGTTGGGGATAAAATGGCGGGACGTCATGGAAACAAAGGTATTGTTTCTAATATTGTTCCAGAAGTTGATATGCCTTACTTAGAAGATGGTTCAACTGTTGACATCATCTTAAACCCACTGGGTGTTCCATCAAGAATGAACATTGGGCAAATTCTTGAAGTTCATTTAGGACTTGTTGGAAAAAGACTTGGTGCACAGATTCAAGATATGTTTGAAGCAAAAAAAGAAGAATTTGTAAGTGAATTAAGAGCAAAAATGACTGATATTGCTGTTGTTGCAAAACTTATGAACGGTAAAAAGTTCTTAGAAGAATTAGATGATGATGAATTAATCAGATACGGTCAAGATTGGACTAAAGGTGTTCGTTTTGCAACTCCTGTATTTGATGGTGTTAAAGAAGACGAGTTTAAGAAACTTTTTGAACTTGCTAAGATTGATGCCGATGGTAAAACTGTATTACATGATGGTAAAACAGGTGAGCAAATGAAGGAAAGAGTTAATGTAGGTTATATGTACATGCTTAAACTTCATCACCTTGTTGACGAAAAAGTGCATGCAAGATCAACTGGACCTTACTCTTTAGTAACGCAACAACCCGTTGGTGGAAAAGCACTGTTTGGTGGTCAAAGATTTGGAGAAATGGAAGTATGGGCTCTTGAAGCATATGGAGCAACTGCCGTTCTTAAAGAGATGTTAACAACCAAATCAGATGACGTTGAAGGACGAACACGAGCATATAGAGCTATAGCAAATGGTGAAAATGTTCCAAGATCAGGGGTTCCTGAGACATTCTTTGTATTAACAAAAGAGCTAAAAGCTCTTGGACTTGATGTAGAAATTTTTGAAGAGGCGGACGAAGATAATGAGTAAGCAAGAAAAAGTGTTAAAACCAATAGAGATTAAAGAGTTAGACAGACCAACAGATTTTTCTGCCTTTCAATTAAGACTTGCAAGCCCAGAAAAAATACTTTCTTGGTCGTCTGGGGAAGTTAAAAAACCAGAAACGATTAACTATAGAACATTAAAACCAGAACGTGATGGCCTTTTCTGTGCTAAAATTTTTGGACCAATAAAAGATTATGAGTGTCTTTGTGCTAAATACAAAAAGATGAGATATAAAGGTGTTGTGTGTGAAAAGTGTGGAGTTGAAGTAACTTCATCTAAAGTCAGACGTCACAGAATGGGACATATTGATTTAGTGGCTCCTGTTGCACATATTTGGATGGTATCATCACTTCCTTCAAGAATTGGTACACTTCTAGGTGTTAAACTTAAAGATTTGGAAAGAGTATTATATTACGAAGCATACATTGTTAGTGAACCTGGTGAAGCATTTTACGATAATGAAAGAACTAAACCAGTTTTAAAATATGATATCTTAAATGAAGAACAATACAGAATCATTATTGAACACCATGAACACACAGGTTTTGAAGCAAACATGGGTGGAGATGTTGTAAGAGATTTACTTGAATCAATTGATTTATTTGAGTTGTTAACTAAACTTAAAGAAGATATGGGTGCTACTAAATCTGAAGCAAAAAGAAAAACTCTTATTAAAAGACTAAAAGTATGTGAAAACTTCTTAAAATCTGGAAACAGACCAGAATGGATGATGTTTACAAAACTTCCTGTTCTTCCGCCAGATTTAAGACCACTTGTTGCTCTTGATGGTGGTAAATTTGCAGTTTCTGATGTTAATGACCTTTACAGAAGAGTTATTAACAGAAATAACAGACTTAAAAGATTAACAGAACTTGACGCTCCAGAAATTATTATCAGAAATGAAAAAAGAATGCTTCAAGAAGCAGTTGATGCTTTATTTGATAATGGTAAAACGGCTAATGCAGTAAAAGGTGCTAATAAAAGACCTCTTAAATCATTATCTGAAATCATTAAAGGTAAACAAGGAAGATTTAGACAAAACTTACTGGGTAAAAGAGTTGATTTCTCTGGCCGTTCTGTAATTGTTGTTGGACCTTCTTTAAAAATGGACCAATGTGGATTACCTAAAAAAATGGCTCTTGAGCTATTTAAACCACATTTAATGGCTAAACTTGAAGAAAAAGGTTATGCTACAACTTTAAAATCTGCAAAGAGATTAGTTGAAGCTGAAACCAATGAAGTTTGGGAATGTCTGGCTGAAATTGTTCATGAGTACCCTGTTTTACTAAACAGAGCGCCAACATTACATAAACTTTCTATTCAGGCATTTCACCCTACGTTAATTGATGGTAAAGCAATTCAGTTACACCCATTAGTGTGTGCTGCATTTAATGCCGATTTTGATGGGGATCAAATGGCTGTTCACGTTCCATTATCACAAGAAGCAATCGCAGAAGCGAAAGTACTTATGATGAGTTCTATGAATATTCTTTTACCAGCATCAGGTAGAGCAATTGCAGTTCCATCACAAGATATGGTTCTTGGTGTTTATTATCTTTCTTTAGAAAAAGATGGTGAAAAGGGTGAACATAAGTTATTTACAGGTGTTGATGAAGCAATTGTTGCCTTAGAAGTTAAAGAAGTTAGTTTACATACTAAAATCAGAACATCAATTAATGGTAGACTTGTTCATACTACTGTGGGACGACTAATCATTCACAATATTCTGCCTGATTTTGTTCCTTTAGAATACTGGAATAAAATTTTAAAGAAAAAAGATATCGGTGCATTGGTTGATTATATTTATAAACATGGTGGTTATGAAGTAACACCTAAATTTTTAGATGATCTTAAAGACCTTGGATTTAAATATGCAACTGAAGCTGGTATTTCTGTATCTATTGATGATATTAGAGTTCCAGATAGTAAACCAGGACATATCTCAAAATCTAAAAAAGATGTTATTGAAGTTCAAAAACAATTTGGTCAAGGTCTATTAACAGAGCAAGAAAGATACAATAAAATTATTGATATCTGGACTGAAGTTAATAATAAACTTGGGTCTGAAATGATGAACCTTGTTGAAGAAGACAAAGGTGGATTTAACTCTATCTATATGATGGCAGATTCTGGGGCTAGAGGTAGTGCGGCTCAAATTAGACAGCTAGCAGGTATGAGGGGTCTTATGGCTAAAC
>Ga0209707_1001397_pt1 | contig 13640 bp, 13 predicted proteins | sample EN4Hudsemesocosm_FD_184630 | JGI IMG/M metagenome (GOLD analysis project Ga0209707, IMG submission 184630) | Methane-oxidizing microbial communities from mesocosms in the Hudson Canyon - EN4B Hudson Canyon (SPAdes) (version 2) | ecosystem: Environmental > Aquatic > Marine > Cold seeps | place... | reverse complement strand
CATTAGATATGCAACTCTTTCGGCGTTTGATAAAGGCATAAAATTATCTGATAACACTAAAATATTCATTAATTAATCCTTTAAAGTTTTTGTTTTCTTAAAGATATCATATTTATCCATATCATAACGATATGAAATCCATTTATCAGTTGAATTAGTAGGTAACATACGAATATCGTTTAACTCATCATAATCAACAGTTTTTTTTGCAATAATAAAATGATGATCCCTAAAAAAGGGAATATAGTTTTCAATAAATTCTAAAATACTAGCTTTAAAGCTTAACTTTTTTCGAATAATATTGTTCTCTTCTATTCTGTATTCTCTGGCTCTTAAATTGAAATATGAATGTTCCATTATCTGAAATCCAGAATAATTTAATAAAAATTCCAATTCATCTTTTGAAAATATTCGTACATGAGGTCTCCATTCACCGTTATAAAATATTTTAGATTTTATCAATGATTCATTTGGACTTTTTCCCGATATAAGCATTCGTTTTATATTTTTTAATGTTGAGATATTATCTGTTGTCAACATAAGTAAACCATCTTTTTTAGTATAAAAGTTTATACTATCAAGCAGCTTGTTAGGGTATTCCATATGTTCTATTATATTAAACGAAGTAGCGATATCATAGGATTCCTTAGTATTTTTATATATTTCTTCAGGTTCATTTTCAAAATCAAAATCTAATATAGTATATTTTTTGAAATATGATTTGAAATCATTTCCAAAATGTAAACCTGACAAATCAAACTTAACATTAAAAACTCCATATATAATTTCTTGCATTTGTCCAGGATAACTTCCAAAGTCTATACATTTTTTCTTCACGTTAAGATGTTTTTTTAATTTATTTAATATTAGTGCATATCTGTAAATATTACTTCCTACAAAGGTAAAGCCCAATTTTCTAAGTTTTAAATCAGAAAAAAATGGCAAATCACCATTCTCCTGCAACCATTTTCTCAATATTTCAAATTCACAATTCAATTTTTTGATTTTATCTCTTTTTATCATTTACTTTCTATCTCTTCTCTTATCCAATCTGCCCCATCCTTATTATCCCCAAAAAATTTATTTCTTATTCTATTAATTGTATTTAATTTAAATTCATTCTCTACTCTAAAATCAATTTCTTTACAAATATTATCTGGGTTGTCAATTAATAAATCTTTATTATTTATTAACTCGTTTACTCCAAAATAATCTCCCCATTTATCAGTTTTAACTAAAATTGAGATTTTACTAAGTAAAGAGGCCTCAATAACAGCTGTACTATTGCTTCCTATAAATACATCAAAGTTTTTTCCATCTTCTAATATTTTTCCATCATATTTTGGAACTACTGTTACTAAGGGATAAATATTTTTTAGTTCTTCATAAAAACTATCTTTAATCATAGGCCGAACTTTTATTGATAATTCAAATTTGTCATTTTCCATTATTTTCTCAAGATAAGGTAAAATCTCTTGAGCACAAACTAGTGGCTCTGAGATTAAAAGAATCTTGATTTTCTTATTATCAACTCTAGAAAACTCACCTCTTTTATAATCTTTTAATGGTCGCAATAATCCACTATAATAAATATCCTTACTATTTATATTTTTAGAATATTTTTGAAAATAATCTACCCAAGCTTCGCTCCACACCCCATAAATATCGGGACCAAGCTTTTTATTTTCATTATAGCTTTCCATAAACTCTTGAACGGCATATTCTTTTATGGACAAACCATGCATAATACCAATTGTTTTTATATTCATAGACTTTGAAGCAATACATAAAGAAGCAGATCTTGAACTGAAACTAATAATCAGCATTTTATCAATATGACATAACTTATAAATTATCTTAATAAATTTTATTGTATCCATCAATACTTCATTATTATTAGAGTATTCAAATAAAATGGACTCGTAAAAGCTTGTAGGTTTTAATTTATATGCTTTTTTTCTAGAAAATAATCTGATAAAATAGGGAATACAATCGTAATAGATAGAAAATCTTTTTCTGATAAAAGTATTCTTTATAAAACTTCTCAAGCTTCTGCTTCTAATAAATTCAATATAATTTATTTTTTCATTATCTAATTTATCATACAAGTGGTTTAATCTAAAGTCACTTTTAGTACCTTTAAAAATTACATCTTCTGTACGAATACCTACATTTTTTTTGTTTCTTATAAAAAAGAATACAATTGATATTATTGAAAAAAAAAGTAACACTACATTAATAGTGGAAAATTTAATAAATGATTTCACATTTGTTTTTAGATTTGTTTTTAGATTTTTATCAAAAAAATAGTGTATCAACACCTTCTCATAGGAAGGATGAATTCCTTCTATAGTCATACTATCATAATTCATATATTCTAGTTTATGTATCAGATTCTTAATTTCCGTATACTTTAAACTTATTTGATATATTTGATCATACCAGGCCCAGGAAACTTTATATCCATCATAATCATACCTTTCAATAAAACTTCTATTACTCATAAATATCTTATCCGTACATATTCTCGCTTCTTTAACATTTCCAAAACCAATATAATCCTCAATATAATAGACATCGGTATCATTTAAAATAATATTCGTTGATTTAGTAGTAATCATACACTTTTTATTCATAGTTGGATATTTCCAAAATTATAAATGTAATGATCTGATATTTTTTGTAATTTCATATTGTTAAATCCATAAAAATTTATTTTATTTTTTTTGGATGCATTATAATCATTAATAGAGTCGCCAACTAATATGGTTTCATTTATTTTATAGTCATGTTCTTTTAAAACATCCCTAACCAGAATTTCTTTTTTAGTAGGAGATCCATTAATCGTTAAAAAATAGTTATTAATATCAAAATATTTACATAAGTTATTTAATTCTCTGTGCTCCGCACCAGAAACGATATGAAAATTGTACTCCTGATGATTATTTTCGATAAATTCAATCGTTTCTTTAATCAAATTATTTTTGTCAAATAGCTTATTTTTAATAATAAGTGAAAATTCTTCTGACAAAGAAATTATTTCATCATTTGATATTTCTTTATTAAGTATATTTCGATAAAAGTATTTTATTTTTTCAAATCTTGAAATTCCACCATTTTCATAATGGTACTTTTCCAAACATTGAGTATGAATATTTAGAGAATTGTTAAATAACTCAACAAACCCATCCCCTTTGATTTTCATACTATCTAAAATAACTCCATCAAAATCAAATAAAATATTTTTAATCATCATTGAGTTCCAAAATATTACAGAGCAAAATATTGTATTCTCTGATTGGAATATACATATCAGTCATTCTTAATAAAAAACTACTCATTCTCTTCGTTTGAGTGTTTATATATTTCTTGAATACATTCCACTAGTCCTTGCCCCAAATCTATATATGGGTTAGCAACAAGTTTTTTAGCAACAGTTGGGTGAAATGTATATGGCGTAATTTTATAATGTCCTTCATTTTTTTCAAGTACTTGTGTTAGTTCCAGTTTATTTTTCATAATCTCATTAATCATAGTTAACAATTCAATTCTTTTAAGCTTTTCAATACCTGTTAGAATAATATGTTCATTTTCATATTGAATATCCTCAATAATGTCAACAGAAAGTTTTGCTGCATCTGCTGCATGTATATACTCTCTTAAATCTTCTCCATCGCCTTTATATTCTAAGACTCCATTTTTCAAAGCATTTTTTAATAGATTATAAATATAATTATTATGACTTGCTCTCTCACCATATAATGAACCATATCTAATTACTGTGTACTTAAGACCATATCGTTTAAAATATTCTTCAGTTAATTTTTCAGATGTTTGTTTACTAATTCCATAAAAAGAGCCTTCTTCACTTAAAGCATAAGCACTACTTGCATAAATAAATCTCTCAATTGTACCTAGTTTTTTACATGCTTCTAAGATGTTCAAATTGCCCATCACATTAAGGTTCATTGTTTCAAGAGGCTTGTGTATTGCTTCATTAAGATCAGCAACTGCTGCGAAATTGTAAATAACACTTGCATCTTTAATAATATCTAAAATATTATCCAAATCCAATATATCTACTAGTTTAAACTCATGATCTTGTTTCATATATAAGGATTTAGATATATCTGCAATAACAACCCTATAGTTTCGCCGTGAAAGTTCGTCTGCTATATAACTTCCCAAGAATCCACTTCCACCAAATACAACAACTACTTTTTGCATATTCGCTCCTATACTTTATAAAATGCTTTTACATGTTTTATTGCACTCATACCCATAGCTTCAACTGCTTCAATTGCATTTCCTCCAATATGAGGAGTACATATCAAATTAGATAAACCAAGTAGTTCGTAATCACTTGGTGGCTCGCTTACATAAACATCAATAGCAGCACCAGCAATAATATTATTTTTCAAAGCATATTTAAGATCATTTTCTACAATTATTCCACTACGAGAGGTATTAATAATATAACTACTATTTTTCATTTGATTCAACAGTTTTAAATCAACCAAGTTGTTAGTATCTTTGTCTAGAGTTGTATGTAAAGTAATGATGTCAGATTTTTCAAATATTTCATTTCGAGGCAGTTCTATTAAGTTATTCTCAGTGTAATATTCAGATTGCTCAACGATATCATTCACTAAAATTTTGCATTTAAATGGTTTTAATAAACGGACTACCTCTTTACCAATGTTACCAACACCAATAATTCCAACTGTTTTTCCACTTAATTGAAACCCACCATTTTTATTCCACATTTTATTTTTTAATTGATTTGACGTTTCGTATAAACTTCTTGATAACATTAACATAAATCCCAATGTCATTTCGGCAACAGATAATTTATTAATGCCACCAGTCCATCCAATTTTAATATTTCTTTTTTTACAAGATACTAAATCTACATTATCTAATCCAACACCATATTTACTAATCATTTTTAAATTTGAGCATTTTTTTAAAACCTGATCATCAATTTTATCTAGCCCAACAATTAGGCACTCAGCACCTCCAATAAATTCAATCAAATCATCTTTTTTAAACAATGTACCTTTTTCATTCACTTTCACATTTGGGAAAAACCTCTTTAATTCCATCACTAAATTTGAATTCCTTGAAAATGATGGGGAAGTAACTACTATCTTCATGCTATACCTTTCTACAAACAATCATCATATGTGAACTCAATAAATTATCCCTAATCATATTTTGCATCTTATTCTTTTCGTTTTCTGTAGAATAATCAATAAAGTTCTTCCAAAATCTATCTTTAATTTTGTTAATATTATTTTCCAAAATACTTATATCTAATTTTCCTGGCGTACTTACTTCTATCACATCAAATCCTATTCTATTTAATAATTCTTCTACAGACTTTGGATTGAAAAAATTCAAATGCATTGGAGGTGAAATTGATTTAGAGTCTTCCCATAAAGATTGAATATCTACACCCATGCCGTTAAGAGTCGTGAAGATAAAAATATCATTACTATTCATTATTTTATGAAGTATTTCCAAAAAAATCTTAGGACTTAACAAATGTTCAAATAATTCAAAACTAACAAAGGTATTAAATTTTTTTGTTAAGTCATTTTTATTTACATCTTCCAAAAATTTCTCAACTACAAATAGCCCTTTATCTCTACATATTTGAGCTAAATCATATGAGGGTTCAATTATCACATGAGAGATTGAAGATATTTTATTAAACTCTTCTACAAAAATCCCATATCCACCGCCAATATCAATGATATTTTGAGTCTCTTTTCTATATTCAATTATTTTATCATAGATAAGTTGAGCTTTTGGTTTCCAAACTTTTTCTCGTCTATTCTTCTCAGTTGCTTTATAAAAGGTTGTCGCCCAAAATTTCGTAGATTTTGATTCTGTATAATATTTATTTAAAGATTGTTTATCTGGCCTGGGATTAACATAAAGTGTTTTGCAAAAGGAGCATTCTTCAAAATGAAATTTATTTTTGCTAAATACAAATTGGCCTTTCTTATTACAAGCAGGACAATTTTCATTTGTATACTTTGCGTTTAAAAAATAAGTATCGACATCTTCAACAATTAAATCTAATAGTGTATCAAAAAGTTTATTTGGTCGTATTTCTTCTTCTTTCACTAATAGCCTTGTTTAAATAAATGATCATTTTTCATATATTCTGTAACTTTTAGTAAATCTTCTTTGGTGTCAACTGCTTTTGTTATGTATTGAGTTGGTACCATTTTAACATTCATTCCATTTTCAATAATTCTCATCATATCTACTGACTCAATAATTTCAAGAGGAGTAGGTTGCATTTGATTAAATTCTAGCAAAAAATCTCTGGTAAAAGGTATCACACATACTTGTTTTTTCATGGGAACATTCAAGTGACCTTTTTTTCTACTGGGAATTGCTTCTCTTGAAAAGTAAATTGCATTATTAAACTTATCGATTACAACCTTTACTTCATTAGGGTCATCAAATTCTTCAATGGTATTTAGATCAGCCACTAAATTTGTAATAGGTATATCTTTATTATCAAGCATTGGGTTTACTGATTCATCAATCATTTCTGGAAAAGTAAGAGGTTCATCACCTTGAACCATTACCATAATATCAATTTTAAAATTTTCTTCTTTTTCTATTTTAAGCATTGCTTCTGCACATCTATCGGAACATCTTTCATGAGAAGTACTTGTCATAACTGCTTTTCCACCAATTGATTCAACATAATTATAGATTTCTTTATCACAAGTAGCTACATAAACTTCACTTAAGCGTTTACTCATTTTCACTCTTTTATAAACATGGCCTATCATTGGCATACCTAACAGATCGGCCATAGGTTTCCCGGGAAATCTACTCGAACCCATTCTTGCAGGAATAATTGAAATTATATTCATTGAGATAAACCTTCTTTAATATTTTGCATCCCCTCTCTTGCGCTATCACCTAAAAAGAAAAAATCCAAACTATACGCTAAGAAAGTACATCCTTGAGAAATTCTTTCATTTAATTTTTTTGGATCTGACTCAATAACATGAAAACCAAATGGTTTATTAAACTTTTCGCAAGCTAATTTAATATCATTTATAGCTTTTTTCACATCGTTCCTGTGGTATTCACCTGGATAGCCCATAGAACCTGATAAATCATTAGGTCCCACTATTGTTCCATCAATACCAGATACTTGTAATATTTCTTCAATATTACGTACTGCATCAATATGTTCAATTTGAGCAATGACAACAATTTCATCATCAACTTTTTTCTTATATTCTTCAAAACTTAATCCATAGTTTTGGGCTCTGTAAAGACCAACACCTCTTTTACCCACAGGTGGGTACTTTACAAAATCCACCGCATCTACTGCATCTTCTTTTGTCTTTACCATTGGAACAATAATGCCGTCAGCTCCACTATCCAAAACTCTTTTGATAACAACTTCTTCATTCTTTGGAACTCTTACCAGTGCTTTCATATTATTTGCTTGAATTGTTAAAATTAGCAATTTTGCCATTTCCAAATCAATTGATGAATGTTCCATATCAATACACAACCAATCGAAATTAGCCGATGCCAGTATTTCAACTACGTCAGTGCTGGGTATTGTTATCCATGAACCAAGTGTCAGTTCATTTTTTTTTAATTTATTTTTAAGCATTTTACTCCAAATTTCACAATAATTCTAGACAGAAGTATATAACAAAAGGAATTAATAACCATACACATATATAGTCAAATCTCAATACTTCTTTCTTTTGTACAAAGTAATATGCACTGAAAGTTTCAATCATACGTGACACCATAAATATCAAAGATGCACCAAGTATTCCATGTTCAAATAAAATAAGATAAATTAGTGATAATTCAACTGCAAATCTTATGATACTAGTATATAGCAAATATTTATTCGATTTATTGGTATTTAAAATTGTTCCGTAAACAGTCATCATACCCGCTATTATGAATTCAAAGCCCAATATTGAAAAAATCAAACCATATATATATGTTTGTTCAATTTTATATATCATAAAGAAATAATCACTTAAAAATAGCAAAGTGACATATATCAAAATTCTTAAAAAAAAGCTTGCATAATACAAGTTATTCATAATAAATTTATATTCATTTATACTTTCATTTTTAATAGCAATAAATTTTGATAACAATGGTTGGAAAAATGAGCCGCTGATGGTATGTAAGGTCTTAAAAAACTTCTTAACTATAGAAAAGATTGCCACATATTCAAGTTCAAATTCCTTACCAAGTATTAGTATAGGTAAGTGATTTTTAACATAAGTCAATATCGAGATAAGAGTTAACGGAGTTGCATATGACCATAAGTATTTTTTATATATTGTTAAATCCAATTTATTTTTCAAAAGCATATAAATTGCATATTCTGGGTATTTTGAAGACAAAACAAAAGATAAAAATAGAAATAAAATCAAATTTAAACATAAACTAACATATAAAAATATAAGATAATCATCCGTAAAATACATTAAAAACATAACACATATTAGATAGCATGAGTTTTTTATAATTAAGGAATTATTTGTGATTTTATAATGATACAAAGTAGTTAAAATAGTAGAGCTAATTCCTGACAAAACAGATAAAATACTTCCTAAAACTGCTACCAGAATATATTTATCAACTATATCTGATACTTCAGAATAGTCTCGAATAAGATATTTTATAAAATCTATCTGATATATTATAAATATCAAGAATAAAAATATACTAAGTATGAAATATTTATAATAAATTGTATATATGATAATCTGGGTTTTATCTTTTGCAGGTATATTTTCTTTTAAAAATCTTGTAATTGATTGGTTATATCCACCCATAAAAAGTTCTACAATAGCAAATATAGATAATATTAAGACATATAGTCCATAATCATCTTTATTTATATTTCGAAAAACAAATATTGAAGATATAAAAACAATTACAAAGTTAAAAATATTTGAAGCGAATAAATATGAAATTGATTTGTTTAACGAAGTTTTATTAACTTTTTGCACTTTTTAATTAATACCACTTCATATATTATTTATAAATTACCATCTGTCTTATCCAATACAGATTTAATATCATAAATAATTATGTTTTCTAAATTTAAATCTAATGTTCTAAATTTATCATGTGCAACAGCTAGGATAATAGAATCATACTTTGTTTCCTTAAAATTGAGAGTTTCAAGTAAGTCTAAATCATACTCATATTTTACTTCATCTTTATTCGCCAAAGGGTCAAAAACATCAATAGAGCACCCAAAGTCTTTGAGTTCTTCAATTACATCAATAACTCTACTATTTCTGATATCAGGACAATTTTCCTTAAATGTTATGCCAAGAACCAGTACTTTAGAGTTTTTTATAGTGTGGCCTTTATTAATCATTAACTTAACGACTTGATTCGCCACGTAAATGCCCATATTATCATTAATTCTTCGTCCAGCAAGTATCATTTCAGGATGGTAACCAAAACTTTGTGCTTTGTGTGTTAAGTAATATGGATCGACGCCAATACAGTGTCCACCTACAAGACCTGGCTTAAAATTTAAAAAATTCCATTTCGTACCTGCTGCTTCTAAAACTGCATTAGTATCAATGCCCATTTTATTAAATAACATAGCCAATTCGTTGACAAATGCGATGTTTATGTCTCTTTGAGTATTTTCAATTACTTTTGCAGCTTCCGCAACTTTAATCGAAGGAGCAAGATGAGTTCCTGCAGTAATAATTGAAGTATATAATTTATCGACTTTTAGTCCTATTTCAGGTGTACTTCCAGACGTAACTTTTAATATTTTGCTCACTGTATGTTCTTTATCACCTGGATTTATACGCTCAGGTGAATAACCACAATAGAAATCTTGGTTAAATTTTAGCCCACTAATTTTTTCTAATACTGGTACACAATCATCTTCAGTTGCACCCGGATATACTGTACTTTCATATATAACAATATCTTCTTTTTTTAAAACTTTTCCGATTGTTTCACTTGCCTTTAATAGTGGTGTTAAGTCTGGTTTATTGTTTTTATCTATTGGAGTAGGTACAGTTACAATATAAATATTGCAATCTTTAATGTCATCAATATCACAGGTAAATTTAATATCCTTACTTAAAGCTTCCTTTAACTGACTTTCATTTAATTCAAGTGTCCTATCATAAGCAGTGTTTAATTCATCGATTCTATTTTGATAAATATCAAGTCCTATTACTCTATACTTTTTAGCAAACTCTACAGCTAAAGGTAAACCTACATATCCTAAACCTATAATACAAATCTTATAATTAGCTTTTATCATATTTTCACTTTCCTCAGCCATCATTTTTTACACCAATTTGAATATATTCGAAATTTAATTTTACTAATTTTTCTTTGTTGTATTGATTTCTTCCATCAAAAATAATACTGTTATTTAACCTTTTAGCTAATTCTTCAAAATCAGGACTTCTAAACTCTTTCCACTCAGTTAATAAAACCATTGCATCTGAATTATCTAATGTGTCATACTTATTCTCAAAATATTGCACATTTTTATTATTTTTAAGATAATAAGTTTGAGCTTCAGTCATAGATTTAGGATCATAAGCTCGAATTCTTGCACCTCTTGAAGTTAATTCATTAATCACAGTAATAGAAGAAGCCTCCCTCATATCATCTGTTTCAGGTTTAAAAGAAAGACCCCAAACTGCAAAAGTAAAAGAGCTTAAATCTTCTCCAAATCTTTTTATAACTTTATTCGAAACATATTTTTTTTGTTCATAATTAACTGCTTCAACTGCATTTAGAATTTTCGCTTCATATCCGAAGCTTATTGAAGTGTGAGCAAGTGCCTTAATGTCTTTTGGAAAACAACTACCACCATATCCGCAACCTGGATAAATATATGAATACCCAATTCGAGAATCACTTCCAATTCCATTTCGAACCATATTAATATCAGCACCAACTATTTCACAGATATTAGCCATTTCATTCATAAATGAAATTTTCGTAGCAAGCATCGCATTTGCAGCATACTTTGTCATTTCAGCAGATTTAATGTCCATAGTTATTAACCTGTCATGATTTCTTGTGAAGGGGGCATAGAGTTCCCGCATTATGTCAAATGATTTTTCGGAATCGGCACCAACGATAACTCTGTCTGGTTTCATAAAATCATCAATTGCTGTACCTTCTTTTAAAAACTCTGGATTAGAAATTACATCAAAGGTAAGTAAAGAATTACGAGTCAAAAGTGATGATTGAATAGTTTCTCTGACTTTTTGTGCTGTCCCAACAGGTACAGTACTTTTATCAACTACAAATATGTGATGATTCATATTCTCACCAATAGTTTTCGCAACTTCAAGTACATATTTGAGATCAGAACTTCCATCCTCACCCATAGGAGTACCAACTGCAATAAAACATATTGTTGAGTTTTCTAAGGCATATTTTATATCTGAACTGAAAGATAAGCTATGATTTTTTAAATTTTTTTCAAGTAATTCTTTTAATCCAATTTCATAAATGGGAGCAACACCTTTATTTAATTTTCGAATTTTATTTTTATCAATATCTACACAAACAACATCATTTCCCATATTAGCAAAACATGTTCCAGATACTAATCCTACATAACCCGTACCAATTACACTAATTTTCACATTAAAACCTTATTGTCATTTAAAATTTCATCATTGTAGTCTTTATATAAAAAAGCACTAAAGAAGATAAATAGCATACCAGTATAGTGACCTAATAAATAAGAGTCACTCAGCATAATAACTCCAAATAGTAGAGGTAATGTCACACCCATAAATTTAATCATTTGTTCATCAGATTTACAAGCATGTTTGATTTGAAAAAAGAGAATACTAATCAAACTTAAAACTCCTATTAATCCAAATTGTACCATCTCTAAAACATACATATTGTGAGGGTTATCAGTATTAGGTATATGAGGTGTATTTTTTTGGTTTACTTTTTTGTATTCATTTCTAAAATCGCCAGTACCTACACCTATTAAAATACTGTTATTCTGAATTATTTCATAGGAATTAATCCAAAATGTATATCTTTCACCAATTGAGGTTTGTTGATTTTTACTATAATTAAGTGTATTAGTTACAGCGTCATTTACTCTTGACTTGAATAACGAGCTTGTATTATAGGCAATGCCAAATATTAGGGGCAAAGCAAATAAAGAAATAATTGTTGATTTTAGAAATTGTTTATTAAAATATTGGAATAACACAATTACCAACATCGCAAAATACATTACTTGGCCAGCACGTCCACCTGTAATAAACATATTAATGCTCATTGTAATTACAAATACAAGATATATTATCTTTCGTCTTTTTGTAATATTTTCATCAAATAATATGCTTGCCAATAACAAATAAATTGCAAAAGCCAACAATGGGTTATATGAAATATGACTCATAAATGGCGTGGGATTTGCGACAGTTGCATTTTTAAATTCAGGAATTATTTCAAACCAAACCCCATACGATAATATTTCACTTAAACTCATAGCAAGCAAAAATGCATATATATAATACTTTATATGTTCACGTCTAACAAAAAGCATAAATATTGGGATCATCAAAAACTTGGTTTCTTTTTTAAGAATATGCAAGCCCCATTGCATATCTTCCGTCCATAATAAACCTGCAATATGTAATAAATAAAACCCAAGAACAGCCAATACTACTTTATTGTTTTTAACTTCATTCCAATCTTCTTTAAAAGTCCCGCGAGCTAGCCACAAAAGGACAATAAAAGCATCAATAATATTTGCACCTGCAACTGTTATAGGTAATGCAAAAGCAAAGGCAATTAATAAGTAAGCATTAATATCATTTATTTTTTGTTTATTTTTTATAAAAGTCAAACTACTTATTCCCTTTTTCAAAAAACTCAATATACCAATCAACAAACTTATCAATTCCTTCTTGAATAGAAGTTTCTGGTTTATAATCTAGGTTTTCAACCAAATCTGTAACATCAGCATATGTAGCAGGTACATCACCTGGTTGTATTGGCATCATATTTTTATTAATTTTTTTACCTAGTTTATTTTCAATGGCTTTTATGAAGTCCATAAGTTTCACGGGATTATTATTTCCAATATTGTAAATTTTGTAAGGTGCACTTGAAGTTGAGGATCTGGTTTTTTTCCAGACCACTTTCCATTTGCATTTGATGGATTGTCAATAACTCTAGTAACTCCTTCAACAATATCATCAACATAAGTAAAGTCTCTTAACATTTCACCATTATTAAATACATCAATTGTTTTACCTTCTAAGGCTGCTTTCACAAAAAGGAAAAGTGCCATATCTGGTCTTCCCCATGGTCCATAAACAGTAAAAAATCTTAATCCTGTAGTTTGTATTCCAAAAAGATGGGAATAAGTATGTGCCATCAGCTCATTTGATTTTTTACTTGCAGCATAAAGAGATATTGGATGATCTACATTGTGACTTGTGCTAAAAGGTAAGGCTTCATTTAGTCCATACACTGAGGAACTAGATGCATAAGATAGGTTTTTCACGTCATAATTTCTACAACACTCTAAAATATTTACAAACCCCACTATGTTACTGTCAACATATGCTTGTGGA
>Ga0209707_1001393_pt1 | contig 13644 bp, 8 predicted proteins | sample EN4Hudsemesocosm_FD_184630 | JGI IMG/M metagenome (GOLD analysis project Ga0209707, IMG submission 184630) | Methane-oxidizing microbial communities from mesocosms in the Hudson Canyon - EN4B Hudson Canyon (SPAdes) (version 2) | ecosystem: Environmental > Aquatic > Marine > Cold seeps | place... | reverse complement strand
TGTCCATTTATGATAAATATCAGCCAACTCTTTGTCTGAAATAGATTTTAAACCTTTATCTAATATAGTGATAACTTCAGCAGGCCAATCGTTTCTTATTGCTGATTTTATTTCAAGTTTAAAGTCTGTTTTTGTCGCAATTTTAAGATTTGAAAAACCTTTTCGGTTAATATAGTATTTTGCCGTTGCCGCATTAACAATAAAAATATCAACCTTTTCTTCTTCAACTTGTTTAAAAGCTTCCATAGTAGAAACATGTGTAGTGAGTTTTATTTCAGGGTGTTTCTCTTTCATTATTCCATGAATCGTATATCCATCAACAACGGATACTTTTTCATTCTTCTCAAGTGAATTAAATGTATCAAAATAATCTTTCTCATTGTTTTTATGAACAACAAAAACATAGGGTGTTTTATAAAGGATATTTTTTGTAAAGTTCATATGCTCTTTACGTTCTTTGGTTTCACCCAATCCCCCATACATATCTACTTGTTTTGTTTTGGCAAGTTTTACCGCTTCACTCCAGCTATTTGTGGGGACTGGAGCTAAGACTATACCTGTACGTTCGGATATTAAAGAGAGTAAATCATAAACAATACCTGTGTGCTCACCCAGCTCATTTTTCCATTCAAAGGGTGCCCAATCTGGATCAAAGGCATATTTAATAGGTATCTTTTTATCAATCCATTTTTGTTCTTTTTTTGATAGTGGTACTTTTTTGACTAATTCAAAATTTTCGCCTAACCATTTTTTATTAATCTCTTGTTTTGTTCCTCGAGATATTGAATCAATCACTTTATTTATAATATCTACTAAAATTCCCCACTCTTTTTTAATACCCAGCCCAAGGCTCATAACTTCGCCAGTTTGTCCTGCAATATGCAAGTTATGTAAACCCAATTCATTGATGGTATATCTAGCAAGTGTCAAAGAACAGATAGTAGCATCATATTTACCTAAGGATACTCCGCTTAATCCCTCTTTTGCATTCTGAACTTCTACATAGTTTAAATCTGGGTATTTATCAAAAATATTTTTTAAATAACCATATCCTTTAACAACGGCGATTTTTTTACCTTTTAAATCATCTAAGCTAACACCATTTTTAATATCCTGATTGGTAATAATAGATATGGGACTTAGAATATAAGGTTTCGTACTTGTATGTATATTGTTTAATGTTTCATCATTCGTATAGTTTGATAACACGTCAATTTCTTTATTCATTGATTTTTGTAAAGATTCAGTCCAATTTTTACTTGGTATTTTATCAAATTTTATACCCAGTGACCTTTCTATAATCTCTAAATAATCAGCAACCATTCCAGAGTATTTTCCGTCATCTTCAAAAATTTCGTAAGGCATGTAATTGGGATCTGCAGTAAACTTAATGTTTTTATGTTCTTTTAGCCATTTTTTCTCTACATTCGTTAAATTTATTTGAATTTTTTTCTTTTTTTGCGACTCTCCCAGCCAACGTGTATTTAACTCTTTTTGCTCTTTTGGAGTAATAGTTGCCAAACCTTTTTGCAATATATTAAGTAGTATAGGATTGTCTTTTCTCGTTGAAAATCTTATAGGCATAGGTTTCATAATGGGAGAACTCAAATCCGTAAAATATTTTAAACCCGTAATAAAATTCTTTTGGGCAATATATTTCATCACGGGTACAAATCCAATGGTTGAATCTGCTTCTTTAAATGCTACGGACTGAAGGGTTTGAACACCATTATCAACAATATGCAACTTGGTATCTGGATGATTTTTATTAAAATAATCATGATAGAAGAAACCTTTTTCTAATGCTACTTTTTCATCCAAGATATTATTAAAAGTTTTAATATTTTGATTTTCACTATGTACTGCAATACCCATGGTTGCTTGAATAAATGGATCAGTAAAAGACATGTATTCTGCGCGTTCATCATTTTTCACTATATTAATAATAACATCCAGCTCATCTTTTTTTAGCATTTGAACAAACTCATTCCAAGTAGGACCTGTAACAAATTCTACTTTTAAACCTATGTTTTTTGCAACCAGTTTCATTAATTCAACACTATAACCTTTTGCTTGTCCAAATTCATGGAAATTAAAAGGTGGCCAACTTTTTTCATTATGTACACGAATTATGGGATTATTAAATAAAAAAAGTTTTTCTTCATTTGTAAGTAGTATTTTCGTATCATCAAAGCCAAATTTATTGTATGATTTTTTTACCAAATCAAATGTATTTTGATCAAAGGCTGTAAAAATATTTAGTTCTGGAATTAATTTCTTTTGTTTTAAGTTGATATCTTTAATTTTGTAAAAAACTTCTAACGTACCAACTTGTAATGGGTTCCCATTATCAGAATAATATATTGTTTTTTTGATACTTGAATAAGAATTCATTTGTTTTATCGTAGACATTTTCTTATGACTATCTTTATGTAGTTTCACAAAGGTTTTATTACTGGCATTGTCATGTATTTCAATATGCATTATATCTGGATGTTCAAAAAACGGCATAAGAACTTTTTCTAATATTCTTGGCTTATAAGAGAAAACAAATTTACCAGAGATATCTGCTATTAAATTTGAATATTTTAATAAAGGTCTAATATCTTGAGTAATATAAAACTTGATGATTTCATCATAACGACCATTTTCTTTTATAATCTTCAAACCTTCGTTAAAATCATCTCTGATTTTCTTAGATTTAAATTTCGATGGATAAGTAGTTAGTTTTGGAAAAATTTTATGAAAGGTATATTCTTCATTATTTTTTAATGCCAGTTTATACCACTCAAAAATAGTTTTATCTACAACAACGACATCTGCTTTTTTACTAAAAAAATATTTAACTTGATCCTCTTGTGAAGTTTTATCATGATACATATTTTTAAATTTTCCATTTTTTGGGTTAAAGTATCCATGAAACTCTTTTCCTAAATCATTAAAAGCATTGTCCCAAGCTACAAAACTCAAATTAGTCAAGTCTTTTAAAGAGTCTATTTTGATATTATCTTTTTTACGTGTGATTGCATAGTTTTCAAAAGAGGTGAAGTGGTCAGTATAAAACATGCCATCTTTAGTATCTGAAACAGAAGAAACACCATCGAAAATTTCATGATCCCGTGAAATTAATTCCATATTACGTTTAGACATTTGATGCACATTAACTGTGTAGCCTTTTAATGCTAAAATCTCTTTAACTAAGTCAGACTCAATACCCTTCGCACTTGTCTTTCCAAACATAAAAGGAGGTTTGTCAAAATTAAATGCAATATTTAATTCTTTTTTTTCATTTGATTTAGTTTGAGAAATATACTTATTTACAATATTATTTCTCTCATCTTCAGTAATCGAACTTAAGGCTTTTTGTAATATATCTCTTAAAACTATCCAATCTTTCCTAACACCAATTGCCAAAACTGAACCTTTATTTTTGGTTCTTGCATGAAAAGTAAGGTTTGTTATAAAATCTCTTCTCATTATATGATTTACTACAGCTTTGTTTCCAACGTAAGCATCAACATCTCCACGTGAGACCGCATCTAAAGCATCAGCAGTATTATCATAGTCTACTATTGTTACTCCTGGTGCAATTTCTTTTAGTAGTTTTGAGGTTAAATATCCCTTTTCAATACCTACTTTTTTATCAAATAACATCTTCTCATTTTTATAATAAATAGGTGAGTTTTTTTGTGCAACTATTGCTTTTGGAACAACAATATATGGCGTAGTAAAATGATAAAATTCTTCTCGTTTTTTCGTGGGTGTTATATCTAACATAGCATCAATTTTTTTAGATTTAACAGCTTCTAGATTATTTTTGAAACTGTCTGGATATATTTTTAAAATTCCATCAAGTCTTTTATTTAATAGTTCCAGAAAGTCAACACCCAAACCTTTAGGAGTTCCAAAATCATCTACATAGTTCAGAGGTGCCCAATTGTCTTGAATACCCACTTTAATATCTTTATGTTTTTTCAACCAAGAGGTTTCTTCTTTTGTGAGTTTAATTTCATTGATTTTTTGTTTAAATACACTTAAAGGATTTCTTAAATAGTTTTCAAACCATTTTTCTCTTAGTCCTGACATCTCTTTAAGACTTATAGTGTTTAAACCTTTTTTAATAATAGAAGATACGATAGGGAACTTTTTATTGGTTCCTATATAAATTTCTCCCGCTTTGTGGTATATGTGTGTTGCAATTTTTAAATCATATTGTTTTAATACTTCTTCATTTGCATTGGCAATTAAAGTGGCATAACTCTCGCCTTTTTGAATACTTGCATAAGCTTCTTTGGCTGAAGGAAAAAATTTTATTTTTGCTGATGGGACATCCTCTTCAATAACTTTTTGAATAATTGATTTTGACCGTACTGCAATTGTTTTATTTTGAAATGAATCAAGAGAAGAAATTCCACTATTATTTTTTTTAACCACAATTTGATATGGAGTAAAATGATAAGCAGGTGAGTAAATAAAATGCTCTGTTTCTCTTTGTTTTGTCCAAGATAAAGAACTAATAGCGTTTACCTTACCTTCTAAAACTGATTTATAGGCTTCTCCCCAAGTATTAAAAGGCACTAGAATAATATTGGTTGATAATTTTTGATTAATCAGTTCAGTTATATCCGCATGAAAACCAAAATGTTTATTATCTTTTGTTGTCATGTCAAAAGGTTTCCAAGTATGCATAACCGCTATTCTTATAGGTGGGTTACTTTTAATCCAAGCTATCTCTTTTTTGGTAAGTTTTTTATTCTTGACTTCTTCAAAATAAACATGAACTTCACCAACTTTTTCATTCTCAAATATTGATTGGGCTTTATATACTTTATACTTTTTTATATCTTGAGGAAATTCTTTTACTTGAATAAACTTATCGTTCTTTTTGTAGATGTTCACATATGTTTCACCACTTAAGTCTTCAATGACTTTTATTGCTTTTATATTTTTATGGTTGTGAATGTACGAGTTAATGGTTGACTTAAGAGAATTTTTATTGATGTTATACAGGGATACCGCACTTAATCGTGCTATATTGTTGGCTTCTTTTTGGGATGAATATAAAGTTGTTGATATCAACAAAATAAAACAAAAAAGTTTTAAAAAAAATCTATACATTATTTGCCTTTTAACGAATAATTATTACTACTGGTATTTTTTATATTTTAGTTTCATATTGTGTCGCTTAAACATCTCTTTATAAAAACCTTTTTGCATCAGTTTTTTAAATGTTTTGTTAAAACGTTTCATTATTTCATCTTTTTTAGGATGATTCAGTGCAATTGCAGGGGCTGAAATATTCAACTGAATTTCAGGTTCCCATACTTTTAATTGACCCACAAGCTCAGGAAACTTATTATCAACCAAGGACAATAAAGGAACAGAATCAGTTACAATAGCATCAATTCTTCCAATTTTTAAAAGATTAATCAATTGTAATTCACTGGTGACATCAAATACCTTGAACTTATCTCTTTGACTAAAAAAGTTTTCAATTCCTCCTGCATCTCTCATAACACCAATTGATTTTCCATAAAAGTCTTCCATTTTTCCAGATTTTGCTTTATAATCTTTTAGTGTAATAAAATTAATGTAGTCCAAAGATTGTGGTTCAAAATACTGGTATGTTTTCTTTTGTTCTTCGCCAATCCAAAATGTTGCTACCATATCATGACGTCCATATTCTACAGATTTAAGACATCTAGACCATGGCAGGATATCAATTGTGGCATCATAACCTGCTTCTTTTAGTACCGTTAATGTAACATCTGGGGCAAATCCTTTATTAGGCAAATCTTTTCCACCAAGTTTTCCCCATTCTAAGTAACATACTTTAATAAGTTCTTTTTTCTCATTTGCTAAGACAACTCCAAACAGTAAACAAAGTGTCAATATTATTTTTAGCATGATTCTTTCCTTGTAAATCTATTGATTTTTATTATATAGCTTTAAGCCATTCCAAATGATTTCCATCTCTTGTTTTTTATGAATATATGTTTTTTTTGAAAATATTAAAAAGTACTCTTTTTTTCGAATTGGAATTGATTCTCTTACTATATTTTTTGCAAAAGAAGGATATTTTTTGAGCATTTTATCAACAGCGATGTAAGTACCTGCATAGCCAGCAATTTTTGCACTTGCTAAACTTCTTATTACTTCTGGGTTATTATCAAACTCTTGGATAGTTATATTAGGGTGTTTTTCTAAATCTTCAACAACGGCAAATTTTGCCATAACTCCAACTGGACCATCAGGGTTTATGAATTTTTTACCATCCCATTTTAAAGTAGAATTACGGTTTTTATAAATATAGTATGACATCCCATCATTTAGTCTTCTTGAACTATCCAGTTGATTATTAAGCATTGGGTACTTTGCATAAACTGCTCTATTTTCCTTATAACTTGCATTTATCACACCATCAACTCTACCTTTTTCAACTAAAAGTAAAGCTCTTTTCCAAGGTATTGGTTTTAGAATAAGTTTAATATTATTATCTTTTGCTATTTTTATAAGTTTATCTGTATCGATTTTTTGATTCGGAGCAGGTTTTGTAACGCCAATACTTGCTCCAAATGCGATAGTGATATCTGCATAACTTGTATTCATTAATAACAAAAGCATACATACTAATATATTCATTCGATTCATAAAATTCTCACTTTAATATAATGATGTTAATTTAGAAAAGCATAACATAATTATTCTGTATTATATAGCTATAAAAGCAATTGTAATGCCATTAGCGTTAAATATAACTATTTTGTATGCTCATTTTTTGGCTTGTATGATGTATATATTTTTGACACCACAATTTTGACACAAAAAGTGTATACAATCAATATAATAATTAAATGAGTGAATTAACAAAATATAGGTACGCAAAAATGAATAAATTTAATATCAAATCAAATATTATTTTTGGATATGCTCTTGTTTTACTGCTGATGATTTCTGTCTCAGTTATAGCTTATCTGAGTATTAGTTCACTGATTGTTGATTCGAAGTGGGTTACCCATACCCAAAAAGTCATTTCTGTTGCAAATGCCGTAAAGTCAAGTATGTTAGATATGGAAACAGGAAAGAGGGGTTTTTTAGTAACAGGAATTAACTCCTATCTTGAGCCGTATGTAGAGGGGCAACGTAACTTTGATACACTGATAATAGAAGCCAGTTCTTTAAACAGTGATAATGAAAAACAAGTTCAAAGATGGCTGAACGTAGCATCTTTAAAAAAAAGGTGGGTAACTGAGTCTGCACAGCCTGAAATGAAACTCAGAAGAGAGATGAACAAGGGCGAGCTAGTTATTAATAAATTTAAAGTTATTTCTGCAAGAACATTGGGTAAAGAACTTTTTGATGATATCAGAGAAGAAATCAAAAACATAGAAGATACACATGAAAATGATTTACAAGTAAAAGAAGTGCTAAGTAATACTATGCTTGCATTACTTAACATGGAAACAGGACAGAGAGGTTTTTTATTAAGTGGAAATGAAAAATCTTTAGAACCTTATATTACTGGACAAAAAGAGTTAGATAAAGAACTTCACAAATTCTCCAAAATCACACAGAGAACTTTGCTAAGTGAAGAGGAAATTAAGCGTATTTTAGTCGCTATAAATAAGTGGAGAACTAAAGTTGCAGATATAGAAATAAATGCAAGAAGAGTGATGAATAAATATAAATATACAATTGATGATGTATCAAATGCGATGAAAATTGGAAAGGGTAAATATTTTATGGATTTGATTCGTGTTGAGATTGATGAAATAATAAGCGTCGAAAATAAACTCATGGCAATTAGGAAACAAAAACAAGAAGAACACTCTCTTTATTCAAAAAAATTTATTTTATATGGTACAACTTTTTCCATTTTGTTGAGTATTTTAATAGCGTATCTAATCGGGAAAAATATACTTAAGTCCGTAGAAGAGAGTAAAAGAAAAGACAGCTTATTACTCGAACAATCTAAACTAGCAGCCATGGGAGAAATGGTTGGAGCTATTGCACATCAATGGAGACAGCCACTTAATGCACTTGCCATGAGCAGTCAGTTTATAATTGATGACTATGAAGATAAAATCATAGATAAAAAATATGTGGATGATTTTTCGAAAAATAATATGAAACTTATCAATTTTATGTCCAAAACCATTGATGATTTTAGAAACTTTTTTAGAGTGGATAAAATTTCCAAAAAATTTAGCGTAAAAGAAAAAATTACAGAGACAGCAAATATGCTATTGCCTCAACTTGAAGAACATAACATAACTTTGAACCTAGATACAAATGACTTCCATCTAGTAGGACAAGAGAGTGAATTTCAACAAGTAATTTTAAATCTGATTAATAATGCTAAAGATGCTCTTGTTGAAAATGAAATTGACTCTGCACATATTAATGTTGAGGTGAGTACTTATAATGAATATGGATTGGTAACTATAAGTGACAATGCAGGAGGCATTCCCGAAGATGTAATAAACCGAGTATTTGAACCTTATTTTACTACCAAAGAGGAAGGAAAAGGTACAGGACTTGGTTTATATATGTCAAAAATGATTATAGAAGATAATATGGGTGGAGAGTTACATGTAACAAATGAGGATGAGGGGGCGGTATTTTCTATACGCTTTAGTCTTAATCACAAAAATGAGAAAGTTGCTTAATTATTGATGTAGTCCTATAAAATTGCTATAGGTGTATTTACAGTGTTATTATTTATGAATTTATATGGATTAATGGGAATTCTTGCTATTATTTTAGGCGGAATATTAATTGCAAAAGAAAAGAAGTAATATGAAAAATGAATACGACAATAAAGATATAGTAACGGCTTTTATAAAAGGTTTAAATGTCATAAAAGCTTTTGATTATGAAAATACTTCTATGACATTAAGTGAAGTGGCAAAAAAAGTTGACATGACAAGAGCCAGTGCGAGAAGGCTTCTACTCACCTTAGAATCAGAAGGTTACGTAAGCCACGATAACAACAACTTTTTTTCCTTGACTCCTAAGGTCATTGATTTGGGGTACAGTTATTTTGCCTCCCTGCCTTGGACAGACTTAGCTTATAAAAATATGCAAAATGTTGTTGATTTTTGTAAGTTATCTTGTTCTATTTCTATTTTAGATGGTACAAAAGTTATTTGTATTATGAGAATACCTGCGACTCGTATTCTTAATGAAGGTATTCATGTGGGGTCAAGACTACCTGCTGCGTATACTGCAACGGGAAGACTTTTTATGGCTGCGATGCATGATGATGAATTATCAGAGTATGTATTAAAACTGCCCCTATCAAAAATGACTGAAAAAAGTATTACTGACCCAGATGTTCTTTTCAAAAAAATTCTTGCTGAAAAAGAACAAGGTTATCAAATGGTTATTGAAGAGATAGAAGATGGTTTGGTTTCAATTGCAGTACCTATTTATAATAGGGATAATAAAATGATAGGTGCTATGAATATTGGTACCCACCTGAGTTATAAAAACAATGCACTTTTAGAAGAGACAGTTTTACCTCTGCTAATAACAGCTGCAAAAGATACCAGTAGGGCCATTAAACTTCTAAAACACTAAATAAAATATCAATAAACTTCTAAAGGTGGCGTATGAAATATCCCAAACTCTTTTCGGGGAAACTTATAAAAAGATATAAAAGGTTTTTAGCTGATATTATTCTAGACTCTGGAGAGGAGATAACTGCACATGTCCCAAACAGTGGGGCAATGACTTCATGTATTGAAGAAAATTGTCCTGTATGGGTAAGTTATCATGATAACCCAAAAAGAAAACTCAAGTATACATTGGAACTGACTCAAATGGGTGAAAGTTTGATATGTACAAATACAGGAGTTGCTAATAAAATATCCATAGAAGCCATTACTAATGGAACCATAAAAGAATTACAAGGGTATAGCAGTTTAAAACCTGAGCAAAAGTATGGTCAAAATAGCCGAATAGATATTTTATTGGAAAATGAAGAAGAAAAGTGTTACGTTGAAGTTAAAAGTGTCAGCTTGAAAACAGATGATACTTTGGCCTTTCCTGATTCTGTTACTTCAAGGGGTACTAAACATCTTAATGAACTCAGAGATATGGTAAAATTGGGTCATCGAGCTGTAATGTTGTATATTATTCAACGAACGGATGAGGCAAGTTTCCGCTTAGCGAAGGAAATCGACCCCAAATATGCAGCTACTTTTGATGAAGTTACACAAGAAGGTGTTGAGGTATTGGTTTATCAATCTTGCATTAATTTGGAAGAAATTAATATTAATAAAAAAGTAAACATGATAGCCCTAGATACTGGTAAATAAAACTACTTGTGATTATTAAAACCCATCTTCACTTGACTTTACCAAGGTATCTATCCAGTTAAACAGTTCAAGGGTCGAGTCATAAAACTTGAAATTGTAATTGATAATTCTTTTTGATAAAAATGTTTTGTTGGGTTTAAATGTTTTGTGTACAAATAAGCCATTGTATTGACTCAAGTAGGCATATTTACTTGTTTTGTCAAATCCTGCTGGGATTCTTTTGTAGTGGGGTTCATTTATGATGATACCTTTTGCTTTTAAATCTTCAAGTATTTCATGTAAAGCTTTTGCATTTCTTTCATCTTTAATATACTCTCTATAGAGTTTAAGAAGTTCGGTTTTAAACTTTCCAATTCCCGTAGCTATGTAAATTTCATGGGATTTATACTGCATATAAAAACAAGGGCATTGCATTCTATGACCCGTACCTTGCCAAAACATGATACTTATTTTTGTTTTAATGGGTGTTTTGTCTTTTGAAAAACGTGTATCTCTGTATATTCGAAACAGAGAACCAGCAGCTTTGGGTTCTGCTCGTATAAACGGTGCTAAAGCGATGAGGTGTTCTCCCATTTCTTTAACATAAGCAATATTAGGTTCTAAAATAAGTTTTTCCCAGCGGTGACGATTGGCTTCAAACCATACTTTATTGTTATTTTCTTCAATTTCATCCAAAAATTTTAAAGCGTCTTCGTTAAACCCATCAAATAACATTTGTGTCCTTACTTATAAAAATTCTGAGTATTCTAACGCTATTATGCATAAAATTTGATTTAAATGTTTATCTGAAATACTATCTTGATATAGGATATTTATTAATTACAGTGCATTGGTTATAATGAATGTGGCATGAAAATAGTAGCTTTTTTTTATATTTGTTTAAAAATGACATGAAATACTGAAGAATACGACATAAATAAGACATTAACATACTACTATTACAAAATGAATATTTTAATTTATTTAAAACATGTGGAGTCTTTGGAATATTTATTAAAGATTATAGAGATGATGGATTTAGATGTAGTGTTACATGAAGCAAGTAACGAGGACGAGCTATTAGATTTATATACAAAAGATAAGTATGATATTTTATTTTTGGAATATTCTAAAAATATTTGGAATAGTATAATCCAGAAGATTCTTCATCTAAACACAAGTCAAAATGTAATATTACTTAGTGAAGAATATCATTGTTCTTTAAATAATGACTGTAGTTATTGTCAAAAAAACTACAATGTAAATGTCTTAATTAAACCAATTCTGGATATTAATACAAGTCATTTATTTTCCAAAGTAATAAGCTGTGAAGAGTATGAAAAAAGTGAATTACAATTTAACCTTATGCAGTTGGTAAAAAAGTTAAATGTAGAATATGTAAGTATTGATGTTGATTTAACATCATATATAGTTACTTACGGAGCACTTAAGGGATATAGAAAAGTACTTGCTATCGCTGATTTAGTAAGGGAACTTAATATTATTAATTTACATTATGAAGTACTTCCAAACTTGGATGTACAAATATTATATAAAGAAGACAAGAGTATCAAAGGTAACAAATGAAAGTACTGATAATTGAAGATAATGAGTTATTTAGCGCTGAAATAAAAGAGCTTTTACAGATTAAAAAATTTGATGTACATTGTGTGAATGATGGAGAAGAGGCAATTGCCCACATAGGCAGCCAAAGATTTGACTTTTATATTATAGATATTTTCGTACCCAATATAAGTGGCCTAGATTTACTTAAATTTATTCGACAAGTAGATATTATCACACCTGTTATTATGATTACTGCTTCCAATGAAGTAAATAACTTGGTCTTAGCCTTTGAATATGGCTGTAATGAGTATTTAAAAAAGCCCTTTGATTTTAAAGAATTGGAAGTTAGAATGAATAAGCTGCTGGACAAAGACTTAGATTATGTCAGATTCAGTGATACTTTTTTATACCTAAAAGATAAAAAACAATTTTTGTATAAGGGTGAAGTATTGGCATTTAGAAAAAAAGAGAGACGTTTTTTAGAAATTCTTATTTTTAATATCAATAAAACGGTCAGTTCTGAAGTCATTAATGATTACGTTTGGGAAAATGATATTCGTGAAAATTACTCTTTAAGACAGCTTGTTAATAGCATTAGAAATAAACTTCCTATGAATATCATTAAAACAGATGTGGGTGTTGGCTATTCAATTATTATATAAATAACAATAGCTTCAACACTACTAATCAAATAATCATGCCATTACTTTTTTCTATCTCAAATAAAACATATCGCCTTATCCAGACATAATAAATTTTACACACAAATTACTGAAATCAAACCAAACTAAAGGCAAAACTTCCTAAAATGCAAAAAAAGAATTAGAGGAATACAAATGACATTTTCTACCATGAACTTAGGAGAGCAAATTGAAAAAGCACTTTCATCAAATGAGTACACAAAACCAACCCCTGTTCAAGAAAAAGTCATTCCTTTAATATTAGATTCAAAAGATATTATGGCAAGAGCACAAACAGGAAGTGGGAAAACAGCCAGTTTTGTTTTGCCCTTATTGAAACTTTGGAGTGAAAATATCAAGGTGGGAAAAGCAAAAATATCCATACTTGTGTTAACTCCCACAAGAGAGCTTACTCAACAAGTGGCCCAATCTTTTAGTACCTTTAGTTTGTTTTTAACAAAAGCACCTAAAGTAGTAAGTATTATTGGAGGGGAGAGTATTGGTGATCAACTCATGGATGTTCAAAAAGGCTGTGATATTATTGTCGCAACTCCTGGAAGACTCTTGGATATTTTAGATAAAAAACAAATAAATTTATCGCAAGTAAAACACTTTGTATTAGATGAAGCGGATAAGATGTTGGACCTTGGATTTGCAGAAGAATTAGAAATCATCCTTAATGAGCTACCAAGTCTGAGACAAAATCTCTTGTTTTCAGCTACGTATCCACAAAAAATGTTGGATATTGCTGCTAGAATTACACAAAACCCAATAGAAGTACAAATTGAACACAAAGAATTAAGTACCACTAGTATTACCCAAAGAGTGATTGAAGTAAACAAAGAAAACAGAGGTCCTTTACTCAGAGCGCTGGTTGAAAAGGAGAACTGGGGCCAAGTATTGGTTTTTATGGCCAATAAACGAGCTGCTGATAATATTGCTGCAAAGTTTAGAAAATATGGCTTTGAAGCTGATTCCTTTCATGGAAATCTTGAACAAGATGAGCGTAACTTTACCCTTGATGAATTTAAAACAAAAAAAATAAATATTTTGTTTGCAACTGATATAGCCGCACGTGGATTACATATTGATGATAT
>Ga0209707_1001388_pt1 | contig 13689 bp, 12 predicted proteins | sample EN4Hudsemesocosm_FD_184630 | JGI IMG/M metagenome (GOLD analysis project Ga0209707, IMG submission 184630) | Methane-oxidizing microbial communities from mesocosms in the Hudson Canyon - EN4B Hudson Canyon (SPAdes) (version 2) | ecosystem: Environmental > Aquatic > Marine > Cold seeps | place... | reverse complement strand
ATCGTATCATTGAGTGAATACCCTATTATCGCCAATATTGCTGCCAATACTGTTAAATCGAACTGTAATTGGAAAAATGAGAACACACCTAAAGTAAGCAGTACATCATGTACTAAGGCTGCAACAGAACCAATCGCAAAGCGATATTCAAAACGAAGTGATACATAAATCAAAATACCGATTAATGCATACAACATAGCTAGGCCGCCCTGCTCGGTTAATTCTTCCCCCACTTGCGGACCTACAAATTCTGCCCTACGCACATCAAGAGGTGTGGCATTCTCACTTTGCAAAAGATCAATGACCTGATTACTTAATTCAGCCATGTTTTCAGACTCAATCACTGGCAGACGAATCAAAACGTCATGAATTGAACCAAAGTTTTGAACAATTGCATCAGCAAAGCCACCCTGTTCTAATGTAGTTCTGATCTTATCGAGTTCAGCCTCTTCTTGGTAAGCCACTTCAATCATGGTTCCACCCGTGAAGTCGATACCGAAGTTAAAACCATTAACAACAATAGAGCTAATAGAAGCCAATAACAAAATTGCAGAGAAAAGCGCCGCTAGTTTGCGCTTCCCCATAAAGTTAAAGCTAGTTTTTTCATTCAAAAATTGCATATTACTGACCTTAAATTGACAATTTTGGCTTGTTCTTCTTGCCATAAATTAAGTTAATTGCCGCACGTGTTCCCATGATGGCCGTGAACATAGAGGTTGCGATACCAAATATTAACGTTACCGCAAAACCTTTTATCGCACCGGTTCCGAAACCAAATAATACGATTGCCGCAATCATGGTGGTTACATTAGCATCAGCAATCGTTGAGAATGCTTTGGCATAACCCGCATGAATACTTGCTTGAGGACTATTACCAATACGTAGTTCTTCTCGAATACGTTCAAATATCAATACATTTGCATCCACCGCCATACCAACGGTTAAGACAATACCTGCAATACCTGGCAAAGTGAGTGTTGCTTGTAGCATAGATAATAAAGCGACAATCAATACTAAGTTAAACGCTAAGGCTAAGTTTGCTACCGCACCAAATACACGATACCAAATCACCATAAAGATTAAGACAAATACAAAACCAATGATGACTGAGTTAAAGCCTTGATCAATATTATCTTGTCCAAGACTTGGACCCACCGTTCGTTCTTCAACAATATCAATTGGAGCCGCTAACGCACCCGCACGTAATAATAAAGCCAAGTCGCGAGCTTCTGATGTTGAATCAAGCCCTGTAATTTGGAACTTCTTACTTAACTGATCACGGATTGTTGCAACGTTGATAACTTCTGGCATCTGACGGCGCACTTTAACCATCTCACCATCAATCTCACGCGTTTCGGCTTTAGACTCAATAAAGACAACCGCCATAGGGTTACCAATATTGTCACGTGTCACATTACTAAATGCGCGTGCACCTTTACCATCTAACGTAATTGATACTGATGGCGAACCGTTTTGATCCAGTGTCGATGCCGCATTAATAATATGCTCACCCGTCAACATGACACGCTTGCTCAATAAGAATGGTCGTCCATCACGGTGATGATATAACTTCGAATTAGCTGGCACTCGACCATTTAGTGCATCTTGCACATCATGTTCAAAATCAACTAAACGAAATTCTAACGTTGCAGTCGCACCCAGTATTTTCTTCGCTTGAGCAGTATCTTGCACACCTGGCAATTGCACAACAATACGGTTCTCGCCTTGTTGCTGTACTGTTGGTTCAGCCACACCTAATTCATTAATACGATTACGTAAGGTAATAATATTTTGTTGCAATGCTGTATCACGTGTTTCACGTAAAGCAACTTCAGTTAATGAGAATACTAATGATGGCGTAGCACTTTCTTCTAATACTGCAATATCTAACTGATTATATTCACGATCCATTTTTTCCTGAGCTTGATCGCGATGTTCAATGCTACGAAAACCAACAATAACCTTCTTCGCTTCTACTTGAATCTTTTTATAACGAATCTTCTCATCACGCAATAACGTTCTAAACTCACTTGCATAGCTATTTAATGCTTGCTTAACAGCCGCATCCATATCCACTTCCATTAAAAAGTGAACACCACCACGTAAGTCTAAGCCTAGATTCATAGGTTCCGCACCTATGCCAGCCAACCATTCAGGTGTCGTTGTCGCTAAATTAAGTGCAACAATATAATCACTTTTGACTGTGTTATTAATAACATCTTTGGCTTTTAACTGAGTTGCTGCATCTGCAAAACGAACCAATAAACGCTCGCCATCAAGCTCAGCACGCTTATATTCTATCGACTTCGACTTAAGTGCTGATTCGATCTCAGCCATTAAAGTCAGATCAACTTTGGCTTGTCGACTTGCAGAAACTTGCACAGCAAAATCATCATCATAAAGATTGGGCATAGCAAACAGCCCGCCAATCAATACAATGGCGAGAATCAATACATTTTTCCACGCGGGATAATGATTCATATTGAATATCCTAAATTAAAGCTTTATAGCTTTTTCAATGTGCCTTTTGGCATTACAGAGCTGATTGATTCGCGGCGTACTTTGACTTCTAAGTTCTCAGCTAACTGAACCGTAATCGCGTTGTCACCAATGCTAATAATTTTGCCCATCAAACCACCATCTGTTACTACTTCATCTCCTTTTGTTAAACCACCTTGCATTTCACGATGATCTTTTGCACGTTTAGATTGCGGACGGATTAACATGAAGTAGAACAAAACCAATAAAACAATTGGAAAAGCAAAATCCATTATTCCTGGTGACGCAGCTTCGCCTGCAGCGTGAGCTGGAGAAATTAAAAAATCCATCATGATTCAAATACTCAAAGATAAAAAGAAAGCGATTATGCCACAGGCACAGCCTGGCTGATAGTAACTTAGCTATTGCCTGAACGTAACTCGTAAAACTCACGCTTAAATTGTTCGAATGTTCCCGCCTCAATTGCTGCACGAATCCCTGACATGAGCGTCTGATAATAATGTAAATTATGAATCGTATTTAAACGTGGGCCCAGCATTTCACCTGTCCGATCTAAATGATTCAGATATGAACGACTGTAGTTTTTACATGTATAACAATCACATAATGGGTCCAGAGGACCTGTATCCATTTTGTATTTACTATTGCGGATCTTGACCACGCCGTGATGAACAAATAAATGACCATTGCGCGCATTTCTTGTTGGCATGACACAGTCAAACATATCGATGCCACGAGCCACAGACTCAACTAAGTCTTCAGGACGTCCAACGCCCATTAAATAATGTGGTTTATCTTGCGGAAGGCGAGGACCTAAATGATCTAAGATTCGAATCATATCTTCCTTAGGCTCTCCAACCGATAAACCTCCGATAGCATAGCCATCAAAACCGATATCAGTTAGGCCATCTAGAGAAATATCTCGTAAATTTTCATGCATTCCACCTTGAACGATGCCAAATAAAGCAGAAGGATTATCACCATGTGCCTCTTTACTTCGTTTTGCCCAACGTAGTGATAACTGCATAGACTTTTCAGCCGTGCGCTCATCGGCAGGATATGGCGTGCATTCATCAAAAATCATGACAATATCACTGCCTAATTCACGTTGTACTTGCATTGACTCTTCAGGTCCTAGAAAGACCTTATCACCATTAATTGGTGATCTAAAGTGAACACCTTGCTCTGTTATTTTGCGTAAATCACCAAGACTAAAAACCTGAAATCCACCCGAGTCCGTTAAAATTGGCCCCTGCCATTTCATAAAGTCATGTAAGTCACCATGCGCATTAATAACCTCCGTTCCAGGACGCAACATAAGATGGAATGTATTACCTAAAACGATCTCTGCTCCCGTATTTGCCACCTCTTCAGGCGTCATTGATTTAACCGATCCATACGTGCCAACAGGCATAAATGCAGGAGTTTCAACGGTACCTCGGTCAAATGTTAATCGACCACGTCGCGCCAAACCATCTTGTGATAAAAGATCAAAATCCATTGTCTGTTCCTGAAAAAAATTCCGCTACAGAATACCACTTCGCATACAAATCCACCGAAATTGAGTCATCTAATGTAAGATCACTGTACTGTTTTCATGGAAATTATGTATGTCTGATTCTAAAATCATTGTTGCCTTAGATTACCCAACATCAGATGCTGCACTAGCACTTGCTAAGCAACTCGACCCACAACGTTGCCGACTCAAAATAGGTAAAGAATTATTTACCCGTTCAGGTCCTGCTGTTGTTGAAACGCTGGTTAATCAAGGCTTCGATATCTTCCTAGATCTCAAATATCACGATATTCCTCATACCGTAGCCAAAGCCTGTGCGGCGGCGGCTGACTTAGGCGTTTGGATGATGAATGTTCATGCACTTGGTGGTGGCGCTATGATGACCGCTGCACGAGAGGCTATCGGTGTTCAATCAGACCGTCCTTTACTTATTGCTGTGACATTATTAACCAGCATGGATCAAACTACATTTGAACAAATTGGCCTACAGGGTACGATTACTGACACTGTATTACGTCTAGCTAAATTAGCTGATGATAGCGGCCTAGATGGCGTCGTGTGTTCTGCACAAGAAGCAACACAACTTCGTCATCAGCGCGGCAATGATTTCCAACTGATAACGCCAGGTATTCGTCCAGCCAAGAGTGCTCAAGGTGACCAACATCGTACAATGACTCCAGCCGAAGCGCTTTCTGCTGGTAGTAGTTATTTGGTCATTGGTCGACCTATTACAGCAGCATCTAATCCTATGGCGGCATTAACAGAGATAGAACAGAGTATTTTATAAGACATCTTTATTTCTAAATAGAAACAAAAAAGCCGCAATCATTTGATTGCGGCTTTTTTATGAGAGAGTGTTTTTCTAACTTACTTTCTATACTTTAAACTTAGCTGCCGCATCTTGTAATTGGGCAGATAACTCTGACATGGCATCAACGGCAGTAAGCGCTTCACGACCACCATCTGCAGTCTGGTCAGCAATTTGGCTAATATTTACAATACCGCGATTAATGTCTTCAGCTACTGAAGATTGTTCATTCGCTGCGCTTGAAATAGCGGCACTCATTTCATCCATTTTGGTAATCATAGTCGTGATGGTATCAAGAGCAACACTTGCACTTGCGGCCTTTTCTACACTCATTTTTGCACTTTCACGACCTTCATTCATCACGCTCACCGCAGCATTAGCACCACTTTGTAAACGTCCTACCATTTCTTCAATTTCATGCGTTGATGATTGCGTTCTTGCTGCAAGCGTTCGCACTTCATCCGCTACCACGGCGAAACCACGACCATGCTCACCAGCACGAGCCGCTTCAATTGCCGCATTTAATGCTAATAAGTTTGTTTGCTCTGTGATGCCTCGAATAACATCAACAATTGCACCGATATTACCGATATCTGACTCTAAGTCACTCAGCGTTGAAGCTGCTTTTTCTACCTCACCTGCTAGGGAATTAATCGCACCCATTGCTTCAGTGACCACTTGTTTACCTGCTTGCGCTTCATTATCAGCATTACGAGCTGCTTCTGCAGTATTAGCCGCAGTTCTCGCAACTTCTTGAACAGAAACAGCCATCTCATTCATTGCTGTTGCAACTTGGCTTGTTTCTGATTGCTGCTTTAATACACCATCAACAGTTTGTTTACTAATCACTGACATATCACTACTTGCCGTTTTCAACTGTGTCACACCACCCACTAAAGTATGAACAAGGTTGGCAACATTTTTTCGGGCACTATCTAACTCAAACGCCATCCACGAAAAGTCACTTTTACCTGCGATTGCAACTTTTTGAGTTAAATCACCTTTTTTAATATTTTGAATACCTGCAACTAGCGTATTGGCACGAATCATTCCAAAGTTACCAATATATGTTGCGATTGCGTATAAGGTGATACTGATAATAATCGTTACAATACTAGCGATTTTCAGTTGTTCACCTGATCCCATGGCTGTCGACTCCATATACCAAAACAAGCCTGTCAACAGAATCAAAAATGCAATACCCAACATCGCGACTATCTGCATTCTTCTCTTTAAAGAATAATTCTCTAATTTCAACATTTCTTTCTCCACTCTTCTCTATGCACAGTTTTAACCATTTTTAAGCGAATACACTTACGCCTAATTCAAGATCATCAGATTCAATTGAATCATTTTCAACATCTAAGTCATCACTTTCCATCTTAGTTATTGTTGATGAATTATCTGATTTTTCTTCTTCATTATTCTGCTCAGTTTCCTGGTCAGATACATTGGCATTCGCCAAGTCCATTCCATTTTCTTGGAAACTTTCACGCAATCTAGGTAACGCCTGTTCCAAGGCATCTCTTGTTGCCGCATTTTGAGCAACAAATGTTACATGAGCCTGCTCATTATTCATATGCAATTTAACGTCGACAGGTCCAAGGTTAGCTGGATTCAATCTTAACTCTGCTTGCTGAACACCTTCTCGAGCCATCCAAACCACACGACTACTTAAAACACGTCCCCAAGCTTCAGATTGCATTCCAGGTTGCATTGCTAAAACAGGTTGGCCTGCTGTTGCCGCTTGAACTGCGGTTGCAGAAGCTGCAGATGCTATTCCGTGTGTTAACGCCGTCATAAGCCCACTGACATGTCGTTCAGGAGCCGACCGAAGTTGGGGAGACTCTACTTTGCGCTCACTTAATTGTTCAATTACTTTACTCAAATTCGCAATAGGCTTTTCTAATAATTGAGATTGAGCCGCAATTACTTTATCAGTCTTAATAACTTTATCAGTCTTAATAGAAGTAGAACCTTCTATTTTTTCATCCCCACCATTCATCTTACTATTCAGGGCATTTAAAATATCAGATCGTAGGCTTGGACCTTGCTGTTTATTATCTTCACTACCCGCTGCTGCTACACCATCTTGACGCACATTACTCACAACAGCTGCTTGAACGTGTTCGGTAATCTGCTGCTTTCTTAAAATAGGTCGCTTACTACCTGCAATTATATTAGCATTCGCGTTTGGTTTCTTTTCTGTCTCTGCTGGCGCGTTAGTTGGCTTAGTAAGTTTTGTTGGCAATACTACAGGACCGGCCTCTAACACAACTGCATCATTAGACTGATCGACAACATCATCATCATTGGGAAAGTCGACAACAATATTATTAGACTGAGCGACGACAACATCATTAGACTGCTCGACAACAACATCCTTTGCCTCTTCATGCTCAACATCAGTAGTCACGTTGGCTACTTTTTCTTCCACACGTTCCACACCTGAAACGTCGACATCTATTTCAACATCCGTTTCAATATCAACCTCTTCAGGTAGAACCAAACCGGTATCCGTTCCTTCTGTTCCTTTCGGCAAAATATTGCCGTCTTGCATGACCACATCTTCCGCTGGTACACCTTCTGACTGAGATGATTGTGCTTTCTCACCCTTTTCTGACATCTGCGGTTTAGTTGTTTTTTTCTGCTCGACTGGCTGTTTTTCTAACTGTTCATCTAAGGCTGATGAAAACGGCTTTAACTCAGCGCTGTCTTGCTCTGAGGAACTATCAATAGTTTGATTTTTACTACTAGTGACTGGCTTGGCACTTACGTCTAGTTTTAGTTGTAACTCATGACCCATACTGTCTCCTTGGATGTCATCACCCTGACATCAAATTCATTTTCATTAAGAGAAAGCAATCAACATGCCAATAACTAGCTACTTCTGTTCTTAAGCGGTCCAAATATAAACGGCATTGGCTATATTACCCTTGCCACTAAAGGAATAGTCAGAACACAGCTGACGAAGCAGCGCTTCACCTCGACCACAGAGTTTATCTTTATTTTCTGCCAAACTACTCGCATGATGCTGATAGTCAAAACCATCACCACTATCTTCAACACGTATTTGTAATTTACCACCTTGTTCACAAGGCTTATGAGCTAGTGAGATTTTTATATAGGCATTTTCTAATTCAGCCAAACGTTTGCTACGCAGCGCATAGTATTGTGCAAAGCCATTTGCACTTTCTTTCATACTCGATTCTAGCTTAAGCACACCATGCTCAAGTGCATTACTACACATTTCTGCTAATACGGTATAAATACGTTGTTTATGTTCATGAGGAGCTTGTATTTGCATCAGCATATTGACGACCATTGGAACAAGATCCAATTGTTTTAATACATCTGCAGAAAAATTAAAATCTACCTGCCAATGAGCCGGAGGGAAACCAACTTGAGCATCATGAATTGACAACGTAGTGTCATAACTCTGGATAGCAGTAATATCTAACTCTAGAACGGTCATATCGTCGATCTGAGCTGCGTTTGAGGTATGAGCTACCACCTGTGCCGATACTCTCTCTAACTCTGCATCTTGCTGCATTAATTGTTCAACAGCTTCTTGCCCTAAACTCATTTTATCCAGATCAAGGGCATTCAGAATTCCATCAGTAAAACAAAAAAGTTTATCGCCTGATTCAACCTCAACAAAAGCAGTTTCTAAATCAGCTTTTTCTGTTTCATTAACGCCCAAGGGAATATGTGAAGAGGGAATGCGGTGTTTGATATTAGAGTATTGATCTAAAACAAGTAAATCAGGCAAACCTCCATTCCATATAGCAAGCATTTTACCTTCTTGTTCTAACTCAATTAAACACGCTGAGCAAAACAATTCATCAGGTAAAACGAAGAGGAGTTTTTTATTAATCTCTTCAATGATATCGCTAAGACCAAAACCCTTTTCAGTCATGCCATAAAATACTTCAGCAACGGGAAGAGCCGCAACGGCTGTAGGAAGGCCACGTCCGATAAAATCACCTACTAGGATGTTAATTCCTCCTGAAGGTCTTGGTGCACTCATGACGAGATCACCACAAAATTCACCAAGGGATTGCTGCCAAAAAGATAAACCTGGCAGAACATACTTACCCATTCGTTCAATGCGATCAAACAAATGTTTTGCTACGATAATATCAGCGCTATGGATCTGCTTATCTTCCATGATTCTTGCTTAGAAATTATAAATCGAAAATGTATCTTAACTTATTTTAAATAGTTTCTGAAAGTTAGAAATCTCTAAAATATTTGTAATTTCTGCTCGACAATTTGTTAGCTCAATTTTTGCACTATCACCACCCGCATAATCACGTAACAATAACAGCATCCCCAATGCCGAACTGTCCATATAATCAGCTGATGCAAAGTTCAATTCAAATGTGTTACTGCTTGGCGCTCCCTCATATGCCTGACGAAAATCAGCCTGTACTGAAAAGTCAAAACGTCCTTGAATATTGATAATCTGCTTACTACCTTCCGAAGAAGTTGAAATACTCATTTTCTTAATCCTTAGTTTTTTTACTATCGCTACAGTGTAATCAAATTAGCATTGAGCTTCAATTAAAAAAGCTCAATATCGCCGTCATCTAAATCCTGCTGAGAGACTGCCTGATGCTGTACTGAAGCGATCTTTGGCTTGAGTGAAATCAAGGATTCTTCTAATTTCGTCAATGAATCTCGATAATCATCTAATAAGCTAGGATTCATTCGTGCCTCATGAAGTCCATCAACGAGCTCACTCAAATCTGACACCGCATTAATACGACGAGTAATATGTGTTAAAAGCTGTGTACACATATCTTCAAACTGCAATGATGTTACAGCTTGATTGACCATTACATTGATCTGCTGACTCGTCTCTTGAGTTTGAGCAATAACATGATTGGTGCGCTGGTCTAATCCTGCCATTGAATCGGACATTTCACTGACTTGTTGTTTGCTACTTAAAGCCACATTCATATCTGCGGAAACAACTTTATTCACTACCTCTGTGGCCTCTGACAACGTATGCTTCACTTCGGTCGTTAGTCGACTAATCTCATCACTGAAATCATCTGACTTTCTAGACAATTTACGCACTTCGTCAGCAACAACTGCAAAGCCGCGTCCTGCCTCACCTGCTCGCGCAGCTTCAATAGCCGCATTTAGTGCTAATAAATTAGTTTGTGAGGCAATGTCTTTCACATCATCTAGTAATGAAAAAATACTGTTGACCTTTACGGTCATATCATCGAGTCGATGCATCAAATACATACTGTCTTTACTCGTATTTAAAACTTGCTCAACAAAGTAGGCTAAAAGTTTTTCAGTTTCAGACACAAACTTGTCTAAATGCCCATCATCATTTTGATGTAATAATTCATGAAGAAACGCTGTTTGTTTATCAGTTTGAGTATTTAAACCATGGAAACTATCTGTGAGTTGGAAAATGGCATTCTGCACCAAGTCATTTACCTGCTGACTTTCACTATCGATCAATAATAATTGTTCTTTAAGATGACTATATGCCTCATCGTGCATTGAATAAACTTGATCTGAAAAATTAGGTTCTTTTTCTACTGGAACAGGCTCTATTTTGGCATCAACGGCAATAATTGACGGCAAAATCGTCCATATACCAGCAGTTAAAGCGATAAAGGATAATGCAAGATAATTGTTTTGCCACACCGCAACACTTGCTAACACAAGTGATAGAAGTAGAGGGATAAAGGTTTGTCTACTCATGCTACTATTCCACAGAATCTGATTCTGATAATTAAAAGATGTAAAACACTAAAGAATAAAGCAAATACTATGCCCTACTACATAGGGAAGCATAATTATAGGATCAAAAAGGTATTTTCATGCCAATTTCATTAATTTTTCAGCAATTTTTCTGAGAGGCACTTCTAACTCTGCAGCACCATTTTTCATCGCTTGCATAGGCATTCCCCATACAACACAACTTTTTTCATCTTGTACAAAGTTAAAGGCACCCGCTTCTTTCATTTCCAACATGCCTTTAGCACCATCATCTCCCATCCCTGTTAGCATAACGCCAATTGCATTAGCACCAACATTTTGAGCAACGGATCGAAATAACACATCAACAGAAGGTTTATGTCTACTAACTGCAGGACCATCATTTAACTTACAATAAAAACGAGCACCGCTGCGCTCAACAATAAGATGTTTATCTCCAGGGGCAATATAGGCATGACCAGGCAAGATCTGTTGACCATCTTCAGCTTCACATACTTCAATCGCAGACAAACCATTAACACGAGCAGCAAAAGGGCCACTAAACGATCCTGGGATATGTTGTGCAATCACAACTCCAGGACAATTTACGGGTAACCGAGTTAACACATCTTTAATTGCTTCAGTACCTCCGGTAGATGAACCAATTGCAATAATTTTATCTGTTGTTTTTAAATGTGAAGGAATAGAACTAGGTACACGTTTAGATAACACGGCATCAGCTGTTAATTTCTCAGGAACCTCGAGCAAAGCATGGTGGTCACGACCAAGTGCATTAATATTCACTGTAGCTGCTATTTTTACTTTTTCAATAATCTCATCACGATAGTCAACTAAGGTATTAGCTAAATCCACCTTAGGTTTAGCTACAAAATCAACCGCCCCGATCTCTAAAGACTCTAATGTTACTTTAGCGCCTTGCTCTGTTAGCGTTGACACCATAACAACAGGCATAGGATGTAGACGCATAATGTTTTTCAGAAATGTTACGCCATCCATTCTAGGCATTTCAACATCTAAGGTGAGTACGTCAGGTTTGAGTTTCTTAATCTTTTCACGTGCTTGATAGGGGTCAATCGCTGTACCGATCACTTCGATATCAGGATCTGAATTTAAAACTTCAGATAAAAGCTTTCTTACTAATGCTGAATCATCAACAACAAGAACAGTAATCTTCGCCATTAAAAGGGCTTCCCTTCCTATAATATGACTCTGATTATAACCAGCTTATAACACTTGTGGTATATATTTTATTTTGTTTAATATAAACACTTTTTAGAAAAGTTCAATACCACCAGAATCAGGTTGAACATCCAATTCATGTTGGTAAGCTTGCTCACGCTGAATAAGCGTTTCATTATGAAGAGTTCGGAGTTTTTTCACTCGTAACCGACCCGTTTCAGGATAATAAACAACCTTTCTAGGATAGATATCTCCAAGGTCTTGAACTATCACATCAAGATTTTCTGTTTGCAAATATTCTATCGCAAAGTCAATATTTCGGGCGCCTACATCGGACATATTAGCCATAATCCGCCCCCCCCCCGTCAGTTTTACTTCAAGGTTTTTTCGATTACCGCCATTTTTCAATATATCGTTAATCAAATGCTCCATTGCATAACTACCATAACGTGTAGCAGAATCCATCCAATCGTCACTGGCATGTTCACTTTTAACGGGCAACATAAAATGATTCATACCACCAATACCAAAGACCTTATCTCGAATACACGCCGAGACACAGGATCCTAGTGTAGTCGCAACAGCCTCCCCTCTCTGAGTTGTTACATAGTATTCGCCAGGGAGAATCTTTGCTGTCCAAGAGTTTTGAGCTTTATCCCAATAGCGATTAACATGCTCAAAGTCTGGTAAACAGTCTGGTTGAGGAGGAATGGTCATTAACTATTTTTCCGATAAATGGTGTGACCTAAAGAATCAAAACGTGTTGATACTTTATAGAGCGTTTCAGAGTGACCAATAAACAAATGTGCGTGAGGCTCTAAAATATCAGCATAGCGTTCAAATAAACCTCTCTGAGTATCTTTATCGAAATAAATCACCACATTACGACAAAACATTAAATCAAACGTCCCCTTCATCGGCCACTCATGTAGCAAATTAAGACGCTTGAAACTAATCATCTGTTGTAACTCAGAACGTACCTTAACCATTTCAGATTGTTCACCACGACCTCGCTTAAACCAGCGTTTAATACGGTCATCAGGAATACCTGTAATACGGTCGGCTCGATAAATACCACTTTTTCCTTGAGCGACAACATTTGCATCGAGATCGGTAGCAAGAATTTTGACATCCCATTCATCAAAATCAGGTAACGCTTCTTTCAAGGTCATAGCAATGCTATAGGGTTCTTCTCCTGTTGAGCAACCTGCAGACCAGATACGAAGACGTTTACTGTAGCTTTTCTTTTCAACAAGTTCTGGAATAACCGTATTAGCTAAATAGTCAAAGTGATGATTTTCACGGAAAAAAGAAGTTAAGTTTGTAGTAATGGCATTGATCATGAAGTCTTGCTCGGCTTCATCACCTGACTCTAAGGCATCACAAAAGGCATCAAAACTGTCAAAGCCACCTTTACGAACACGTTTCGATAGGCGACCGTAAACCATGTCTTTTTTCTTATCAGTTAATACAATACCTGTATATTCTGATACAAATTCTCGAACACGATCAAAGTTTTTATCTGAAAACTCGAACTCACGATTTTCTGCCATAGCTAATCCTTAAACACCAGCGTATTCCGAAACGGGAAGAGCTGCAGCCCTCTTCCTCCAATGACGTATGTTTCAGTTTACTGTCTAAAACTCATCCCATTCATCATCGTCAGATGATGCTGGTTCAACAGGTTTAAGTGCTGCTTTTACTTTAGCAGGCTTTCTTTTAGCGGCTGGTTTTTCTGGCGGGGCTTTAGCCGCCTCAACCTTTACTACTGGTGCAGGAGCTTCATCTCCCACATCAAAGAATGCCATCATACGTTGCATACTTTTCGCTTGGTCATCTAATGACTCACTTGCTGCAGCTGCTTGCTCTACTAAGGCCGCATTTTGTTGTGTCATTTCATCCATCTGAGTCACAGCTTTATTTACTTGCTCGATACCTT
>Ga0209707_1001386_pt1 | contig 13714 bp, 7 predicted proteins | sample EN4Hudsemesocosm_FD_184630 | JGI IMG/M metagenome (GOLD analysis project Ga0209707, IMG submission 184630) | Methane-oxidizing microbial communities from mesocosms in the Hudson Canyon - EN4B Hudson Canyon (SPAdes) (version 2) | ecosystem: Environmental > Aquatic > Marine > Cold seeps | place... | reverse complement strand
ACATCGTGCAGTGAAATACTGGAGACTTGTTAGCAGTCTTTTCTCTACAAAATGAAATAATACGCCCTAAAGACCAAAGAACATTTGAGATTAATAGCCCCGATCGACCATAATATTTGAGAAAATAGCGACTTCTTGAATTAAAATAATACCTAGGTAGTCTTTTAATCGTCTTATGGTTAGAATCACCCTGATTAAGATGGACCACCTTAGCATCATGCGCATAATTTAATGTCCACCCCTGCTTTACTGCCCTTCTACAGTAATCCATATCTTCATAATACATAAAATAGCCTTCATCCATTAGACCTATTTCCTCGATCATTTTATTATTTAATAAAACGCACGCAAAACTCAACCACTCAGCTTGTACAGATCGATGTTTTTCTAATGGGATAGCAATTTCATGTCCACCAAACAGTGAAAACATCCGACTTATCACGCCCGTTTTTGCACTTTGAATAAAACTATTAAACGGTGTTAACAAATAAAAGCAACTTGTTTGCTGAAGGTCATCGCTCCAAGTCAGTTGCGGAACAACAATACCCACTTTATCCGGCTTATTCATTTCAATGACAAGCTGCACTAATGCCCCTTCAGTTAAGTAAGCATCACTATTTAATAACAAATAATAGTCAGCTGAAACAGACTTAACCCCTAAATTATTGCCCGCCGAAAAACCACCATTAATAGGAGAGGCAATTAAACTCACTTTACTTTCAAGAGATTCCTGTTTGATAAACTCAGACAAATAACCTAAAGAATCATCGGCAGAGAAATTATCCACCACACACACGGTATCATTTTCACCTAATTGCGGAATAACAGACAAAATAGCCTGAGCGACTAATTCGGGGGTTTTATAATTAATGATAATAACAGCTAAATGATAATGCATGGCTTCCTATTGAGCTAATTTAATGGCCTCTACTAACGACCTTCTTTACCTTTATTTAAAAGATGATCGCTTATACCCCTTTACCCATAATATGGAGAGGCAATCCGTACACATACCCTACTGTAAATAATCCTTCAACTGCTTTGCTAATTGCAATACATTAGGTTGCTTAATAATTCCCAAATGATCCCCCACCATTTCATGCACGACTATCTCACTACTCACTACATCACCCCAGCCATAATCACCTTTTAAAACAACACCTTTTCCCCAATGCTGTTCTTTAGCCTTAATCAGCACAACCTGCCCATCATAGTACTCACCCGCTATACTATAAGCCTCCATTGCCTGCCTATACGCTTTCTCGCGTAAATTAGCCATTTCAGCTAATTGCTCTTTATTACCAGATAACTTATACCGTTTCTTAATTTTAGCTAACTGGCCTTTAACGCCTTCTTTAAACTGACTATAGACATTACGCTGAATACCACTAGGCAAAATCGTATCTAACAAAATAACTAACGATACTTCTTGCTCCTGATCTTTTAAAAGCCTTGCTGTTTCTATCGCCAACAATCCACCAAAAGAAATACCCGCAAGCTGATAAGGGCCTTCAGGCTGTCTTCTTAAAATAGCATCACAATACAACTGCGCTAAATGAACAACCGACAAATCCGACTTTTTACCTGCCATCACCGCATTCATAAACGCCTGCTCTTCAGCTACATAAATACCATAAACAGGCTGAGAAGTCCCTAAACTATCGGCTAACTCTTGGTAAATATTAATCCCACACACACAAAATAAAGGCAGACCCTCACCCTTTTCCTGTAACGGGACAATACTCGATGATGCTTTCTGTTCCCCCGATTGCTTAAGATTAACAAGCTGCTCTATCGTTGGATGGCTAAAAACACCCCCAATATCAAATTTAATACCCGAAGCCAATTCCATTTCATGTACCAGCAACACCGTCATTAACGAATCGCCACCTAAATCAAAAAAATTATCCGTAACACCTACTCTCTCCAGCTTAAGCAACTTTTGCCACACAACCGACAAACTTAACTCAAAATCATTACTTGGTGCTTTATACTCACTGGTTTGTAAAACTAATACAGATTCATCAGGTGCAGGCAAAGACTTTCTATCCACTTTACCATTCGGCGTTAGTGGGAATGCATCTAAAACAACAAACTTTGCAGGGACCATATACCCCGGTAATTTACTCTTTAAATAATCACGAATAGCAGCGCCTTCAAGCGTAGACACATCAAGAGCTGGCACAATATAAGCAATCAAACTCTGCTCGCCCGAACTATCCGGCCAAGTCGTAACAACACACTGCTTAATAAACTCATGCTGCCCTAAAATTGTTTCAATTTCCCCTAGCTCAATACGAAAACCACGAATTTTTACCTGAAAATCAATACGCCCCAAATACGCCAAACATAAATCAGGCAAAAGTCGAACCAAATCCCCCGTTTTATACATTTTTGCATCAGGCAGAGACGAAAAAGGATTAGCAACAAACTTTTCATCCGTCATGACTTGATTCTCATAGTACCCCTTAGCAAGCCCATCTCCAGCAATATATAACCCACCCGCCACACCAATCGGTGTTGGTTTAAGCATTGCATCCAGTACATACAACTGCGTACCTTCAATGGCCTTACCAATAGAAATAAAAGATTCCCCTGATTGCACTTGATGAGCAGACGACCAAATTGTCGTTTCCGTTGGCCCGTACATATTCCACAAACTACCACAGCGTGTTAATAATGCCTGCGCAAGTTCAAAGGGTAAAGCTTCACCTGTACTAATTATTCTAAGACTAGCCCTTCCTTCCCAACCACTTCCAATTAATAACCGATAACTCGCAGGGGTTGCTTGAAAAAAAGTAATCTCTTCTTTATCAATTAAAGCTCTTAATTTATCTCCATTAATAGTGCTTTCATAGGGTGCTATTCTAACTGTTGCTCCATTAACTAACGGCAAAAATATATCCACAGCAGCAATATCAAATGAAATAGTAGAAACAGCTAATAAGGTGTCTGCCGAAGTTATGCCTGGAGACTCGGTGACAGAAAGTAATAATGTAAGCAACCCACTATGTAACACCTCCACACCTTTTGGCCTGCCAGTTGACCCAGATGTAAATGTAATATAAGCAATATCTGGAACCGCCATTGAATCAGGCAATACGACATCATCTTCAACTGAAGATGAATTATCATCCAAACAAATAATACTTAAAGGGTCAGTCCCCCCTAATTTATGCTTTAATGCTTTTTCTGTTAAAGTAATAAGTGGGTTAGCATCTTCTAAAATCAGCGAAATTCTATCTTCTGGCTGTTTAGGATCAATAGGGACATACACACCTCCCGCTTGCACAATCGCAAAAATAGCTACAATCATTTGCGGCGAACGATCAACACAAACACCTACCAGTACATTCGTGCTAACACCTAGCGAAGATAGCTGGTTCGCTAGGCTTGTTATTTGCTGATCTAACTCACTATAACTGAGCGATTCCTCATTAAACTGAATTGCTGCTTTATCTGCATGCAAAGCTACTTGCTTTTTAAATAAGCTAATAATAGTAGGTCTTTTCTCCTCTCGTTGATTATCTCTACTTTCAACGGATAACAGCAACCCTTTTTCATCTGTCGTTAAAATATCAATCTCAGATATTTTTTGCTCAGGATTTAACAAACACTCCTTTAAGAGCAGACAGAAGTGTTCGACAGCGCGTTGCCTAGTACTAGCATCCCTCCAAACACCTAAATTAAAATCAAAACTTAGCTGGCACCCCCCTGTACTCAAATGAAATACTTGCACAGCTAAACTCTCACGTCCTACCCAAGTATCACCGGGCAAATCACCTAAGTCTTGTAACACATTAAGCGGGGTAGTTACCTCACACTTAGCAGGCATACCGCAAAAACTATTTGAAATATCTGAGTAAATATTAAGTACGGTTTCGTACCCTGCCTTACGTGAAGAAACAAAATCACTGAAATTCACTTCAACAGTAGAAACTTCTCCTGTAACCTTTTTAAGTACATCCGTAAACGCATCTTGACCAGAAATACTAATCCGGTAAGGAATGACTTCCATCAATAAGCCCAAACTACCAGAAAAACCATCTCCTCTATTTAATAAAGGCACGCCAATAGAAAGGTCCTGATTAAGGCTTATTCGGTGCAAAAATGAAAACAGAACACTACTAAAAAAAGTCGATAGTGAATGCGGCTGAGCTTGCAACAAAGCAACTGTTTCAGCATCAAGCGCCTGGCTTAATCGTAACGTTGAAGCCTGCTTTAAATGCGTACTCTGTCCATAAAAGCTAACAGGCTCAACAGGCTTCTTATACCGAGACTCCCAATAGACCTTATTTTCTTGATTTTTTTCCTCACCCAATATTGCAGGCAACTGTTCCACTGCAGCATCTTGGACGCAAGCATCCCCCAAATAAAATTGAGATAATAAGTCCTGAATTAACAAACAAGAAAAACCATCGGTAATAGAATGATGCTGATTCAAATAAAAGAAAAAGTTTTGGTCTGCCAACTTAACCAAAGCTGCACGATACAAAGGCATATCATAAGAAAACAACTGCTGACACCATGTTTGCTGCCAATCCAAATACTCATCGTCCAAACCTGAAAAATCAACAAACTCTAACGGTAAAGTTGTTTCTAAAGAAGAAAAAACACGATCTCCATTAGGGAGCTTTGTTACACCTTGCTTAAAAACTGCTTGCTCGGCACATAGTTGAGAAAATACCTGTGTAAAGCACACAACATCTACTTCCCCGAAAATTTCATGCCGCAATAAAACATTATTAATAGGAACCCCGGCATGAACCTCATCATCCAGCCATAAAAGTAATTGTCTATCGGTTAATTTATTCAATTTCAATACCCTTTACCTTGTTTTATCAACACCGTACGGGCAATCCCTCGTGGTTGCCCTAATTCACACAAAATCACAAACAACGCTTACATTAAAACCTTGATGATAATTTACGCCCTAAGCTAATAAAATATTTCTCATAATATAAAGTTGATATATGCGCTAGAACAAAAGTAACCACAAACAATGCAGGCCGCTTTGCATACTTAATTAAAGTATCCCCCTCACCCAGCCAAGTATGCCGTATTCCACCATGAATAACATACAGCGCATAAGAAATTAACGCTAAATAACTAAGAACATTTATATTTAAAAAATAACTTAACTTAGATTTAGGAGTAAACAATGTAATGCCAATCAAAATTGCTGCTAAATAAGGCCTAAAATAATTGATAAAACCACTTTCAGGATGGCATGAGGCAATCAGAAGTACCATCATAAAATAAGGATTAATACTTGATAGTATTTTCCCTGCTAACACCTTTCCTTTTCCACTATAAATAATAGACAACACACAGCCAGCCAATATTTCATCTAATCTATAATAGGTATTAATCGCCGCATATATATGGCTATCTACCCGATACAGAGTTACTGCTATACAAATTAAAGGAAGTATAAACAAGCCTTTCTTTTTAAAAACTAATACCAACAGTGCAACTAACATATAAAATTGCATTTCCATACATAAACTCCAAAAGTGGCTTGTACTCGCCAGAAAATCCATTGGAGGCCAATTAGCATAAAAAAACAAATGGGCAAGCCATTCAGAACAACTAGCAGAATTTAAAGCTAATACGATGACAATATATAGCCATGCAAGTGGCAATATTCTAAAAAAACGACGAATAAGAAATACAGTTATATTTTGATTTTTATACAGAAAATTAGTGATTAAAAAACCCGATAAGATAAAAAATAAACTCATACCTAAAAGGCCGGCCATGCTATTTAGTTGCCAAGAGTTATCACCCAGCGGTAATAAATGAGCAGCTAAAACAAACAAAATACTTAAACCTCGCCATCCATCTAAGACATGAATATGTTGTGGGTTAGTGTTTTGTTTAAATAAAAAATTAAAACTAGTAAGTAATTTTTTTTTCATCAATGCAATAAACTTTAAATATTTAATTTACTGACTTTAGCAACGAAGCTTCAAATAAATCAGCAGCATCATTCCAAGTATATGCATTAGCATGCTTATATGCTTGGTTTGAATATTCTTGCCATATTACCTCATTACAACTAAGTACCTTATAAGAGGCATCTGTCAACGCATCAATATCTCCGACCTCACAAAGAAAACCATTTACACCTTCGTCCACAATATCCTCAGGCCCTCCGCATTTTGTAGAAACACAAGGCGTTCTACATGCCATTGCCTCTAAAAGGGTCAAGCCAAACCCTTCACTTAAGCTACAACATAACCAAAGATCACACTGCTGATAAATCCCACTAATCTCAGTTTGCTTAGGGTTTATACTTAATTCAATATATTCTGGCAAAGCTATTTCCTCTGGCGCTTGTACCCCAAAAGAAATAATACGTAAGTTAGGTAATTTATTTTTTAGCTTTTCAAGCACTTTAAGAGAATCAGCAACCCCTTTACATTTTGCTTCCGAAAATAGAAATCCAATTGTCGGCCTTTTTGGCTTTACCCTTTCCACTCCTGCAAACAAATTAAAATCAACACTATTAGGTACTAAATCAATCTGTTTGGACTGGTAACCTCCCTTCATAACTGATACCAACCAATTTGCTATCGTTATTTTATAAAATGGGAAATAATATGTCTGCTCAACCTTTTCTTTTTGAATATTATCATAGGCATCATACCCTTGTATAAAATAAACTTTCCTGCCTTTACTTTCAGGTAATTTATTTAGCCACTCTGCCGTTAGCCACCAAGTTGCAATTACCACATCACCATCGGGTACATCTTTAGCTAAGACTGACTCCACCTTATTTGTAACAACAATATTGTAATCTACATTTTCAAAATAAATCGTATCAAAACCACTCTTAAACTGATAGCCCTTCCATTGTAAAATATGTTTAATTCTCTGTTTTAATGATGGCGTTTTTTCCTTAGGTGAAACTATGGTTAAGATATGCCCTCTCTCTGTGAGAAGTTTTGCATAAATGGATATGACCCTTAATCCGCCACTCATATTTAAGGCAGGTACAACAAAAGTTATTCTCATCTTAAAGCTTCACCCTAATCATTGATATATTCTTTCATACTTGATTTCACTTAAGTCATATAAATACTTTTTTTAAACAACTCACCTGCAAAAAAACCAATACCCACAAAAGGAAGCCCCCTTACTTCCCGGTAAAAATTTAGAAAAAATTTCCTTTTCATAATAAACATGGCAATACATACCTTAAGTACAGGGTTTAATGCAACCGCCCAAACAGCACCGATTAAGCCAAAATAAAGAAACCCCAGAGGTACAAAAAAGTAAAGGCTAAGTACCTGAACCATTACCATCAGACTTGTATATTTAGGTTTCCCATGCGCGAGAAGAAGCTGATCAGAAAGCATGAAACCAACTGAAATTAATGATATTGAAAGAATTTCTAACATCCACCCGGCACTTTCATAGCGAGAATCATAAAGAAAATTAATAATAAGACTCCCTACTGAAAATAATAGCCCCGCTGTAAACATTGTAATCATATCAATTTTGAGGCGTATTTTATAATAGACTTTTTCCACAGTTTCAGGAGAATTTCTAACGACATCACTTAAAAATGGGAAAAATACGTTACTTAATAACCTTGAAATAATATCTTTGACTGCATTGGCTATAAAAAAAGCGATCGTATAGACCCCTAAATATTCTGGACTAATTAACCCTCCCAATAGCACTCTATCACCCTGATTAAGCATAAAGCCTAAAATAGAAGCCATAAATATCCATTTGCCAAAATGGAATATCTCATGAACAGCCCCCCTATCCCATCGAAACTGGCAACGCGCACCTAGCTTTAATAAATGAGACAATAGCATTTTAATGCATGAAGCAACGATTCCCCCAAAAACTAAAGCCCATATATCCCGTTGGTACCATGCCCAAACCAACATAAAAATAAGCCCTATAATTTGGCTTAATAGTTCAATTGTCACCAACTTCCCTAACATCAATTTTCTATTTAACAATAATATATGGATAGAATTAAAAGATGAAATAACCGCTGTTATTGAAACTACTGCTAAAATAAAAGGCAATTGTTGATTACCATAAACTGTTTCTGTTGATAAGAATTCTAATTGCCCAGCATAATATAAACTCGCACTCAATAAAAGCGCAATGAAGAAAACAAAAAAACCACGAATAATCTGAATTGTCCATGCAGTATTTAGATAATCAGGCTCTTCCCCCCGCTTACTTTGCACAATATTCTGCAAAAGACCAACATCTGAAAACATCTCTATCCCCCCCATAACAACGGAAACAATAGCCATCACACCAAACATTTCTGGTACTAATAAGCGCGTTAAAACAAGGTTACTTCCTAAGCGCAAAGCCTGAGATACTAAGTGGCCAAAAATAACCCAACTTCCGGACCGAACAGCTCGCTGCTTGAGTGTTTTTGTCATTAATTTACTGCTCCTGTCTTTTGCTTAAGCAATATTTCTTCTGAGCGGCCAATTAAGCCCCCTACAACTAACCATAACCAGGGCGCTAATGAAGCATTAGGAATCTGATCTAACATAATAATACTCACTACCAGCGCATGTGCAGCCAATAAGGTTTGCTGTTTTTTATCTTTAATTAATTTAACAGCCTTTTTTGCCCTAAAAATACTAAGTGCCAATAACCCGAATTCAGCAATAAAGCCTATCATACCAAAAGTACCTAAGGTAATTATCCAGCGTCCATCCGTTACCGTTAAATCCACTCCTGTTTCATTATCATAAACACGGTTACGCCCCCAACCGCCCCAGCCAAAGATAAATCGTTTTCTTGCATGCTCTAATAAAATTAGTTCATTATCAAAACGAAATTTTAAAGAGCTTGCCCGCTCTGCACCTAAATAATTACTTGCGACATTGAGAAATCCTTGATGTGGAAATACCTTTACTATTGACATCGTGGGGTACAGTAATGTCATTAATGCTATCAAGGCGGCAGCGTGAAATTGCATTTTATAGGATGTTTTTTTTACCATGATAAAAGCAAAAAAGCCATATAATAACGCGGCTTTACTTTTACATAGTACGAGTATTATCAATAGATAATAACTGACTTTTGTGGGTGAGAAGTTACGAATTTTTTCGCCTACTTTATCTAAAGCCAGTGCTGCCGTTAATACTGTCGTTACAAAAAAAGCAACCCATAAGCCATGCCCCATAAAGACGACTGCACGAAACCCCCCCCCCCTTCCTTGCTGTTCAAAACTATGTGGGAAGTAGCCATAAAATAGAGTGTGCAGTTGCGGACTCATCCGGACTTCATACAGTATAGGGATTGAATAAACTAACCCTGCCGCAACAATAAAGCGAAACATAAGTAACTGCTCTTGGTAGCTTTTAAAGAATTGTTTACCTATAAAGAAAGGGGCCATTTGTATGAATACGCCGATGACAGCTGAGATTGCATCATGCAATGTTAAGCCAGGTAAAGCTGTTGTACCAATAATAATGCGATCACTATTTAATTCTGCCGTAATAAATGCACCTACAAATATCAATAAGACAAATACTTGAACTAGCCCTTTATTACTGAAAAATTTAATTTTTTGTTTTTTAATAAACCAGCAACCGATTACTGCTGATAGCACAGGCATTGAATCCTTACCTAATGGGGGGGTTAGAGGGAAATCGACTGATGTTTTAACCGCTAACAGCATGAACCCGCCAATAATTATTATCAGCGTTGCTAGTTGGATACTTTTTTTTCGATAAAGCCAAATAGAAAATATTGGCCACGAAAAAAGAACTAAATAAGCGAATGTATTTCCTTGTCCCATTTGTTTATATTTTTTAACTAATCAATAGAGAGTAATTTTTATTTTTGCCCTTTAAATCCTAATAAATTAGCCCATGGTGCCTTCTTCAGCTGGAAAAAGCTAAAATAAAAAAGAGTAAAATTAAATTTATTGTACTTGGTGTACTTGGTGTACTCTTAAAAATATAGGCGCGCCACCACGTGACGCACCTAAAGATTTTGGAGTTCCTGTCGCAAAAATTGATTCGCCGAGCGGCGAATCAATAATGCCCCTGTCCACCCTGCGTTCGGATCAACTTCGCACAAAAGCTGCTTCGTTAATCCTACCTCAAATGGCTCTACGGCTCTTCGGGATAAATTTTTTGCCTCCTAAGCGAACTCACAGTTCACTTCAAATTACCAAATTTCCCTTCGCCTACTGCGAACTAAAAATCACCCCTGCTTTTCAGCGGAGGCTAAAAGCCCCTCTTTTTAACATAATCTATGATAGTCAACTAATAAACTAGTACACACTCTTGGGCATTATCGACATTTTCACCGTTCGTATTTTGGCATACTGATTCATTTTCAGAAGTATACAAGCTATTGTTTTCTAAGGCAGCCTTATCATTCAATAAATTTGTTTTAATAGCAATCACTTTAGTTGCAATATTAGAATTTATCATTCTATTATTTTTAATGGTGATGTTTTCTGAAGCAACAGTGTCCTCAGGCCCTGAAGGCACATTAATAAAGAACCCCCCTAAACTGCTTACTGTCGAAACCCTATTACCTTCAATTAAAACATTCACGCAAGATGCACAGCCTATCGACATATTCCCCATATTTAATACATCATTATTTCTTATAATAAGATTAGTAAAGGACTCTTCTTTTGTATAGCCTGGGTCAACACTAATCCCCCAGCAACCATGTGAAGCAACGCCAATCTCTTCTTCTATCAAATTATTTTCAATAATCAAATTATTCGCTGTCCCATGAACAACGAGAGACACCGCCGTACATTTTCCATCAATAATTGCAGATTTTCTTAAAATATTATTAGAGATCGTCATATTTTTAACAGTCCCCCCAATATAAAGATTATGATTGAACACCTTTTCTGCGTAGCCATTATTACTAAATAAATTATTAGTAATCAAACAGTCACTACATGCGCCAAAAAGACCTTGTCCAGAATTATTAATAACTCGTGAATTCTTTATAACAATCCTTTCATTAAAAGCATTCGCTCCTTCATTCAACGTTCCTCCCTGCCCTAAATTAAAGCCTAGACTAAATCCATCAATAGTGACGTTATCAATAGTTACGTCATCAACATCATTATATAAAAAGAATCCTGTCCCTTCCCCCGGAACTATAGCCCTTAGTGTCAAATTTCTAATTGTATAGCCGCCATCAGGATCAGCACTCCCTCCATCAGTCAAGCTAAAAATATTCTTACCATAAATAATAGGCAGATTACTTCCCAGCTTCGTTGTACTATAATAGTCCTGTATTTTGCAGCTATTTTCTGCTATACAGTTTTGATTGAATATGTAACTAGTTTTTTCAGCCATAAACTCCCCACCTCGGCAAAAGGAAATACTCCCACCAACAGATAGACCATTAAATTTGGACATTCCTTTTGAGAAAGTCCTGAAAGGTGTTTTTGGTGAGAGGCCATCACCATCATCATCACCATCATCACAAACAAAGTAATGGTCTATTCCAGCTTTTGTATTTGAGGTTACTGTATCCACTATCACCACAGGCGTATTCGTCACTTCCGTTTCAATCTTACTCACGACACCATCCGCTGCACCCATGAGCCAGTAATCAACATTTGATGCTTCAACTTGTGAAAGTAAAAACCTTTCGTTATTACTTCCTGCTATTTGGACGGCAATTTGAAATGAATCTATAGTGATATTATTTAGCACAACATCATCGACATCATTGTAAAAAAAGAAAGCATTCCCAGCTCCTTTTTTAGTCCCTGACAATATTAAGTTTTCAACTAAATAGCCCTCATCATGATCAGGCGCCCCCCCGTCTTGAAAATTAAAAACATTTCCAGCATGAGCGCTTGTAATATGCGGCCTTTTATCTTCAACTTGCGTATTATAATTGTAGTAATCACTAAAAATACATGGATTCTCAGCTAAACACTTTGTGTTATAGAGGTATTTTTGGTACGTCGAAGTAAACTCGCCACCTCTACATAATAGCACCGCATCCCCAGCATCTAATTCATTAAATTTTTCGATTGCTTTATCAAAACTTTTCCACGGTGTTTCTTCGCTTAACCCATCATTAGCATCATCACCATCATCACAAACATAGTAATTAGTTCCCACTCCACCTGCAGCAGAAGGTTTTGCTGTTATATCTTCATTAATTTGACTAATGACATCTTTTTTTTGCGGTTCTGTTGCGCAAGAAAGCAGCAACATCGTGCTTAATAATGCCCATATAAATTTATTCATCGAGTTCACCTTTTATTCAAGTTTGAATATAAAATTTTTACTGACTTTTTTGCCAATCAGCTATGATTGTAATCTTTATTAGAGAAATGTACTATTGTTCTTAAGGCCACCCACCTAAGATAGCTGTATGCGACGTATATCTGAGCATCCTCGACCTCCATCAATCTTATTTATATCCAAATAAATGATCAAACCTCTCTGTCCGATAATATAAAGTGTACGAGGTAGACGTTTAATTAATTTGAATTCATTAGAAAAGGAATCAAGTTTTTCACGCAGAATGATTTCCCCATCATTTTTGCTTTCATAATCACTCGTGTTATTGAAAAATAATTTACAGTAAAGATTTTGTGTAAATGCGACCAGGTAAAAGTCCACGACCTTATATGCATCTCCTTACACACAAGTCTAAAATACGCCTTTTAGCTTTCTGGCCATTTGAATACCATATACGCAGTCCTGAATCCGCTGAAAACCGATCCAAATACTTTTCGCACCAGGGTCGCCATCTGATTTTCGCCCCAAGAAACCGCCCAATGTCGCTAAATTTCTTAACACTGCATTCAGTGTAGGCACTTTTTTTGGTATCTTTTTGTCCAATAAACCATAAGAAGATTTCCATTCTAAAGGATCAAAGATTAATTCAGCAGGCAAGTCAGGACAGATGCGACCTAAGCGCATAAGATACATCACCCTCCAAGCAACAACCATAGCCATGACTAAGGCTTTTTCAATGCGCTCTTTACTGGATAATTGAAGTTTTTCAACCTTGCAACCCACTTTTAAAATATCAAAAAACATTTCTATTTCCCAGCGACAGCGATACCAGTCAATCAACTCACAGGCTTGATCTTCACTTTCTACCGTTCGATTGCTTAATAAGCGCCATATGAGCGGTGACTTCCCTTTAGGCGGGTTGATTTCTTTTGCCTGAACCAAAGTCACTTCAATGCCTTCTTTCCCTTTTACTGGAAAAGTGCAGCGTAACACTTTAATTTCTTGCTGAACTTGACGCGATTTTTCGCCTTTTTTTCGTGGCTTAATAAAGCTCACTCGACTTATAATCTCTTGCTTATCGACACTATCCCACAGCTTTTCATCGGCTGATAATTTACGGTTATGCCTGGCTCTTACTAGCCAGTCAGCAGGTGCATTTAACGCCTTACTTCTCTGCATAAGACTTAAAATATCACCTTCTCTATCTGCCACATAAACGAGCCTACTTTTAGGGCAACGTTCGGCCATTTCAGCAACACGTTCGTAACCTTCTATCCAGCGGTCACTTTCTTTTATTGTGGGATTATTTTGATCCTCTGCTTTGCTTTTTCCTCTTGCCCACATCCACGCGTCACTGATTCCTAAAGGAAGCCGGTCTGGCGTAATACAGAGTGTCGGATGCAAATACATCCCTTTTTGGGCATCGTAAGATAAGCGACCTAAACCCTCAGTCTCTTGTCCATTAAAATCTAACT
>Ga0209707_1001385_pt1 | contig 13714 bp, 11 predicted proteins | sample EN4Hudsemesocosm_FD_184630 | JGI IMG/M metagenome (GOLD analysis project Ga0209707, IMG submission 184630) | Methane-oxidizing microbial communities from mesocosms in the Hudson Canyon - EN4B Hudson Canyon (SPAdes) (version 2) | ecosystem: Environmental > Aquatic > Marine > Cold seeps | place... | reverse complement strand
CACTGCCATTAAGTTAAGAATTTATTATTTAATAATCAATGGATTACACTGTAGGTTGGGTTAGATTTTTTAGCGTAGCGAAAAAACGTAACCCAACAACTCGCTGATTTATGGGGAATTGTTGGGTTACGTTATCGCGCTTTGCTTGATAAGCTAACCCAACCTACAATATAAGTTATTGTTTAACATATATTTATCTCTTAACTTAATGGCAGTGATGCTCTGCGTGGGAACGATAATACTAGCTTAGCAATATTGACAGGCTCCTAGGAGCTGAGAGGTTTTCTTTGCGCTCAGATAAGGGAAAGTATAATATTGACTTGTAGCTATCCTCAGTTAACTTTCTTAACTCAAGAGTTGCACAATTCAATCATGAGAAAATGTTTTGCAAGCAAAAGATAAACTATCAGCTAATAGAGTGTTTTTAAGTCGCTATCGAGTCATCCGCAGATCAATAACGGTGATTATATCCTTAGCCCTGCTGAGTGCTTGCCAAACAGTTCCTTTTATCCACTCTAAAGACGATCATAGCTCCGCTCTTAACCACGAATTTTCTTTAATTAAAAATCAATCTGTTTTTGGTCAGGTGGCTGAAATAGAAGTTAATGAAAACGATTCTTTACCCCTTATCGCACGTCATTATGGCTTAGGCTATGATGAAATAACTCTCGCTAATCCCAGCATAGATCCCTGGCTCCCCCAATCTGGAGATACTGTTAGATTACCTTTAAAATTTATTCTTCCCAGTTCCCAAAAAAGGGGTTTAGTTTTAAATTTAGCCGCTAAACGGCTGTTTTATTTTCCTGAAAACAATGCCAATAAAGTGCTTACCTTCCCTATAGGCATAGGTAGAGACGGCTGGAAAACGCCAACAGGGACAACATCCGTGATTGCAAAAAAACACCACCCTGACTGGGTGGTGCCGAGATCAATCCGTTTAGAACATAAGAAAAAAGGTGATCCATTACCTAGAGTTGTACCAGCGGGCCCAAACAACCCATTAGGTGATTATGCTATACGCCTTGGTATTCCCAGTTATTTAATACATGGTACAAATAAACCTTATGGTGTGGGAATGGCAATCAGTCATGGTTGTGTACGTTTGTATCCTGAAGATATAGCCTTACTTTTTAAACAGATCAAGCTTCGTTCACGAGTTAAACTCATTCATCAACCTTTGTTAATTGGTTGGGAAAAAAATGAATTATATGTTCAAGTTTATCCTTCGACTGACATCAGTAAAAAACACTACCGAAAATTACAGAAAAAGTTCAACAAAAAACTAAAACTAATTGAACATAGTTCTACACGACAAATTAACTGGGATAAAGTAGATGAAGTTTTAAAGCAAAAAAATGGAATAAGCACCGCTATCTTCATCGATAGCCACCCTGCTGAGGCGAGCTTATTTAATCAGCCATTACATTTATATCAACAGATCAAACCCAAAGCCTTGACAGATAATTCCTGGCGGCTAAAAGTGGCAGAATTTCCAGATATGGAAACGGCTAAACGATTGGCCGTTATGCTAAATCATCAGGGCCCTCCCATCCCATCTCACTCCCTAGCACACACAACAGGCCACATAGTGATTGCAGGCCCCTTTGTTACTGAAAAAGAAGCGCATATCACTGCTACTCGCTTAAATATTGATTTTGCAATAGTTACTAGCTTAATTGAGCCAGGCCAGAAGGTTTTAGAAAACCACACTATAAAGTCATTTTTTTCTAATCTATTTTAGATTAATCTTCTAAGCTAACTGCTGTCATTTTTCTAGGCAATTCAATTTGCACAGTTATCTTGTGCGGGCGGATTTTAAGCACTTCTATAGCTCGATTTAAATTTACTTCACATCCAGTAGCTCTAGCCAGTGCCTTACCTTAACTGTAGTTCCCGCTTGTAAATGCGTTAAACAGCCAATATTTGCTGTGGCAATACAGTCGGCATCTTCACAATGTAAATCATCTAATTTATTCTCTCTTAACTGCTCAGACATCTCGGCTTGCAGGATTGAATAAACACCCGCAGAGCCACAACATAAATGTGCATTATCAGTCTTGATCAAGTTAAAACCTATGCTCTGTAGTAGTGATTCAACCAGACCTGGCAATTGCTGTCCATGCTGCAGGGTACAGGGCGATTGATAAGCCAGCTTTATGTTACTGGCTTTAAAAATTGATAAATCTTCCTTCTGTAAGATTTCAGCCATATCTTTAACTAAAGCTGAAAATCGTTTTGCTTTTTCTGCATACTGTTGATCATATTGCAGCAGTGTCCGGTATTCTTTTAAAGCCACACCACAGCCACTGGCGGTCATGGTAATTGCTTCTATACCTTGTTCAATATACGGCCAACAGGCATCGATATTGCGTTTAGCCAACAGCTTTGCTGATTCATGTTCTGATAAATGATAGCTTAGAGCTCCACAACACTCACTCGCCTCTACTGTAATTAAAGAAACAGCCAGCCTATCCAGTACCCGGGCAGCCGCCACATCTATTGCCGGAGCTAAAGTGGGTTGCACACAACCAGCAAGTATTATCACTTTTCGCTGATGATTATTGACAGGCCAGTTTCCGCCAAGCTCTGTGACTGGAATTTTCTGCCTGTAGACTTTAGCTAACAAAGGTCTGATTAATCGTGCTAACTGTATCAATCGATAAAATCGATGCTGATACGGAAACAGTAGCAGAATAAACCGGCGCTTTATTTTATCAAGCAGCGAACGTGTTACTTTTTCATCAACAATGACACGGCCTAAATCTAACAATCGTCCATATTCCACACCTGATGGGCAGGTAGTTTCACAGGAACGACAAGTTAAACATTGATCCAGGTGCTGCTGAGTCACCCGTCCCACTTGTTCACCTTCTAATGCTTGCTTAAGAAGATAGATACGCCCTCTTGGACCGTCCAGCTCATCCCCTGTTTGTTGATAAGTTGGACAAGTGGCATTACAAAAACCACAATGTACACAGCTGCGTATAATATTTTCTAATTCATCATGCTCTACTCTGGTTTTTACAAACTCAGCTAAAATGGTTTGCATCTACCAGGCCTCAGTCATTCTATAAGGATTAAAAAGCCCCAAAGGATCAAATGCCATTTTAATATTGCCATTTAACTTCTTTAAAACACTGGGTAATGGCTGGAATAATTCGCTCGAACGATGTTGTGTTCTAAACAAGCTGGCATGCCCTTCCAGGGTTTCTGCCATAGAAAAAATAGTCTGTTTCGGTTCAGTTGTTTTTAACCATCGCTGAGCACCTCCCCACTCATAAAACCAGTCACCTGATAAGGCGATTTCAGGTGTAGAGGCAGGGACTGAAAATCGCCATAAATCAGTCGCTGTTTTAAAAAAGTCATGCTGCTGCTCTATACACTGCCGCCAAAACAAGGCGGCATCCTTCAACTCATCTCCACCTATATTTTTGCCCGCCTGTTGTAAGGTCTTCTCAGTCCCTGAGAGCCTGAGAGCTAAAGTCTGTCCATCGTAATTAAGGCCTGACAAGGGAAATGACTGTTGTGATAAAGCCTGCATTTTAGCCAAAGCGTCAGTGGTATTTAATTCAAATAATCGTGTTATCTCAACAGCGGGTTTAGGCAATACTTTTAAGGAAACTTCCAGTAACACGCCCAAAGTCCCTAGCGCACCAACCATCAAGCGAGAAACATCATAGCCAGCAACATTTTTCATCACTTCGCCACCAAAGGACAAAACCTCAGCTTTGCCATTGATTATTTTACAACCCAGTACAAAATCTCTTACTGACCCCGTAAAAGGTCGTCTGGCGCCTGAAAATCCACAAGCAATTGCCCCGCCTATAGTGGCTGAGGGAGAGAAATACGGCGGTTCAAAAGCCAGCATTTGCCCCTGCTCAGCTAATGTAGCTTCAATATCAGATAATAATGTACCTGTTCTGGCTGTAATAACTAATTCTGAAGGATGGTAATTAACGATACCTTGGTGACGGGCAATGGATAGTTCCTGCCCTTGTGGTATTCGGCCATAAAATGATTTGCTTGCACCTGCGACAATTTGCAGAGGCGTTCTGGAGTCTATCGCTTGAGTAACTGACTGCTGGATTGCTTCAGTTTGGTCATTGTTTTGTATCATATCGAGATAAGCGCTTTATGGTAATCGTGCCGAGGACTTTAAGATAAAAAATCTTTTAACTTAAGGAGATTATCTCCCTATCTCTTGAATAGACTAATTTTCTAGTGGCGATACACGCGCAATAACGCCAAATTTTGGATGGTCTAAATAATGGGTTTCATTTAATTTAAAACGACGTTTTTCACGTAAACGATAGATAACTGAGTCTGTAGAATATTCAAGATCAACAATCATATGCACCAGATTCCCTCGTTGTAACTGAAAAAAACCATTAATTGTGCCTTCTGGGGTTGATATTTTTACCGCCTGACCCAGCCGATTTGATTTAACGGTCTGTACCCAGGCAACATGCATTAAAGCTTGATAGTTCTGCGTTCTATTCAATTTCGCATAACTACCGTGTAAATTCATAAACGCAGGATCCACACGCTTATAAGCTGATCTATTCACTATTCGCCTGGGCCAGGCTATTTGGCTTTCTGTTTGTTCAAATATTTCTGTATTAGGCATATCTTGTGAAAAAATAAGCAATTCAATTTTATATAAACGCTCTGCTGCCGAGACATTGATACAACTCAGACTCAGCAATAATAAGGTGAGTATTTTTTTCATGTTCATCCCAGTTCTGAGTTATTCAGGTGTTAATTCATTTAACAAAGTAGTCAAAAAATCTATTTTTTCTTCTACGCTTTCAAATTCTTTAGTAAATCTTAACTTATCTGCACCATCAAACTTATAACATTGCGTTTGAGTCTGGATTAAACGTATTAAGTTATCTGTGTTAATTTTTGGCTCGGTACTAAAAATAACACGGCCTCCAGCTATATGGGCATCAATTTTTTTAATTCCCAGCGGCATCGCCTGCTGTTTTAATTCAGCCACACTGAATAAAGCCTTAACCGCATCAGGTAATAAGCCGAATCGATCAATCATTTCAACTTTTAAAGCACGCAACTGATCATGAGTTTCGGCACTGGAAATGCGCTTATACAAGACTAATCGGGCATGAATATCGGGCAAATAATCTTCAGGAATCAAAGCCTGTGTCTGCAAATCAACTTCTGGCCCTGTTTCCATCGGGGCATCCAGCTCTGGCTGTTTACCTGATTTTAAGGCATTCACCGCACGCTCTAACAATTCAGTATACAAGGTAAAACCAATTTCCTGAATCTGTCCACTTTGACCATCACCCAATAATTCACCTGCGCCACGAATTTCCATATCATGAGATGACAGCATAAAACCTGCCCCCAGCTCACCCGAGGTATCCAATGCTTCTAAACGCTTAACCGCATCCTTACTCATCAATGACTTAGGTGGCACGATAAAATAAGCATAGGCTCTATGATGTGAACGTCCTACCCGGCCACGTAATTGATGCATCTGCGCTAAGCCTAATTTATCCGCACGATTAATAATAATGGTATTGGCTGTTGGAACATCTATACCACTTTCTATAATAGTAGTACTAAGCAATAAATTAAAACGCTGATGATAAAAATCCAGCATAATCTGCTCAAGTTCACGTTCTGGCATTTGTCCATGCGCTATCTGAACACGAGCTTCAGGGACGATTCTTTCAATTTCCCTGGCCATTTTATCCATACTTTTTACATCATTATGTAAAAAGAAAACCTGTCCGCCACGTTTAATTTCACGCTGACAGGCTTCCTGTATCTGTACATCAATCCATTCACTGATAAAGGTTTTAACGGGATGTCGATTAGGCGGTGGACTGGCAATAATGGAAATATCTCTTAACCCTGCCATTGCCATATTCAAGGTTCTTGGTATTGGCGTTGCTGTTAAGGTGAGTAAATCTAATTCATAGCGTAACTTTTTAAAGTGTTCTTTCTGACGCACACCAAAACGATGCTCTTCATCAATAATCACCAGACCCAATTCCTTATACTTTAACTCTTTGGACAGTAGCTTATGGGTACCGATAACAATATCAACTTTACCATTTTCAAGTTCTGCAATGATCGTTTTCTGCTGTTTGGGAGTCACAAACCGTGACATCACTTCCACTTTAAACGGCCAGTCTGCAAAACGGTCTCTAAAGTTCTGAAAATGCTGTTGCGCCAACAAAGTCGTTGGTACTAATACGGCAACTTGTTTACCACTTTGCACCGCCACAAAAGCAGCTCGCATGGCAACTTCGGTTTTACCAAACCCTACATCTCCACAGATTACCCTATCCATCGGTTGTGGACTCAACATATCCTGATACAGCGCATCAATCGCTGATGCCTGATCAGGCGTTTCTTCAAATGGAAATGCAGCCGAAAAAGCCAAATATTCAGCATCTTCCACCTTAAAAGCATGACCTTCTTTAGCAGCCCTTTTGGCATGAATATCTAATAGCTCTGCCGCCACATCACGCGCCCGCTCCATGGCTTTTTTCTTGGCTTTACTCCAGCGATCACTGCCTAACTTATGTAAAGGCGCACTCTCCGCACTGGCCCCACTGTATCGTCCAATCAATTGCAAAGAAGCAACAGGCACATAAAGCTTATCGTCACTGGCATATTCCAGGGTTAAAAACTCGGAAGTAATACCGCCAACCTCCAGCGTTTGCAAACCTAAGTAACGCCCAACCCCGTGTTCTTGATGAACCACTGGCGAACCGATAGTTAGCTCATTGAGGTTATTAAATATATTTTCCAGCTCTTTGGCTGCCGACTTACGTCGTCTACGTCGTTGCTGAGCCTTCTCACCACTTAATTGCCTTTCCGTAATAATTGCAATGGCGGGATCATCCAGTAACAAACCATGATCCATAGGGGCAACCAAAATACAGGGTGATTGCTTAGCCTGTAAAAAAGCCTGCCAGTTGTCCACTTGTTTTAAACTGATTTTATACTTTTTCAGCTTTTCTATTAAGCCTTCCCTATGTCCTGCAGTTTCAGCTACAAATAACACTTTACCTGCAAAGGCTTTAATAAAGCTTAAAATACGACTGGCGGGGTCTTTTAGGCGGTCATCTATCGTCAGTTCAGGTAAAGCCTGACAAGGAAACTCAGTAGCATTTAAAATGGCTTTGGTGATCACTACTCTGGAAAACTGCTCTATTTTCTGCTGTAACTCATCGGCATTAAGAAACAGCTGAGTAGGTTCTAAAAGCGGTCTATCGACATCATATTTACGTTGTTGAAACCTTTCTTCTGCTTCTTTATAAAAAGTAAGTGCGCAATCATTAGCTGACTCAGGTAATACTAAAGCCGTAGTTTCTGGCAAATAATCAAATAAAGTTTCGGTATAATCGACAAACAAAGGAAAATAATATTCTATTCCACTCGGTGCAATGCCTTTACTGACATCCAGATACAAAATATTTTTAGGCGAAACTTCAGGAAATGCATTTCTAAAGGCTTGGCGAAAATGCTTAATGGCATCATCAGTAAATGGAAATTCTCTGGCTGGAAATAGCTGTATCTGCTCAATTTTGTCTAATGATCTTTGGGTTTCAGGATCGAAGGTCCGTATTGATTCAATATCATCATCAAATAATTCAATACGATAAGGTAACTTACTACCCATAGGAAACAAATCAACAATTGATCCTCTTACCGCAAATTCAGCATGCTGATAAACCTGAGAGACGCATTGATAACCCACGCTTTCCAGTTTAATACGGTTTAAATCCATATTAAATATACCACCCACCTCAATAGAGAAACTATGGGCTAAAACATGTTCTCTGGGCGCTAATCGATGCATTAATGTGGCAACTGACACCACCAAAGCCCCCTGCTTGGTCTCGGGCAATAATGCCAGTGTTTTTAAGCGTTCAGAAATAATCTCGGGTAAGGGAGAAAACACATCATAAGGTAATGTTTCCCAGTCAGGAAAATGTAGAATGGGATAATCATCATTCAGAAAAAATGATAATTCATGCTCCAGGCGCAGAGCGCTCTGATTATCAGGGGTGACAATAACAAATAAGCGGTTTTCATTTTTTATAGCCGATGCAATAGCCAGTGAATCACCACAGCCTTTTAAGCCAGTCCAATACAGCGGCTGACTAATTTTTTCAGGTAATTCAGGAGAAAAGATAGAATTTTCGGGCATTGCTTTGACGAATAGTATAAAAAACTGGACATTATACCTTGTTAAAATATAACGCTTGAATAACAAACAGAGAATAGTTTACACAATAGCACTGAGACAAAAAAGAGGGGCTCTATCCCAATGCCATTAAGTTAAGATACTCTAGAAGATTTAATACTCACACAAAGTCACAGAGACACAAAGAAAAGAAAAAGAAATAGCTCTTCTTGGTGGCTTTGTGCCTTGGTGTGAACACTTTTTTGTTTTGAAATACATCTTTTATCCCTAACCTAATGACATTGAGGTCTATCCTCGGAACTATCTCAGTGTATTTCTTCTTGTAATACCCACCGTTTACCTAGCCCGCCTGCCCATCAATTCTAACTGAACTTAAAATGGGGGTATAAACAAACACAAACAGTGAGAATGCAGCTAACCAACAATAGCTTGATAATACTAGGAAACTACCATACCAATCAGGTAATAAAGCAGGCATTAACACTCTAAATAAAGCGGCAAGATTAATTAAAGCAAAGCCGATAGCAATGGTGTTTGAGGCTTTCATTGCACGCCCGGTATGTCCTAAGGAAACTCTAGCCATCATCCCCAGTGTTATTACGCCAATCCCCCCCACAGTAAAGGCATGTATCGCGACTGAAGAGGAAATGACCGCTAATGAAGATAATGCAACAAAAACAAATCCAAGGATAATCCAGCCATACCCCATATAAAGAACCCATAATAATGGCACGTACCAAATTCTGCGCTCATACCAGCCAGCCACTCGAACACAATTAGCAACGACTGCGGCAATGGCGCTAACTGTTACCAATATTCCACTGACATTAAAAATAAGTAAGCTAAAAACCAGCAGGCTAGAGGCGATAGCCAAAATATCCAGAGTCTTGTTACGAATGGCTATAACACCCTTTAAGCCACGTTCTGTAAAAAAAGGAAAAACGCGACCCGCTATAATTAAAATCATCATAATGATGATAGTCACGACAAAATCCAGGCCTAATTCTGCAGAATGCTCATAATAGCCAAGAATCTCGGCATGAATACAGGCATTACCGAAAGCCATGGCCAGTAATAACCCAATAAAAAATAGATTCCTCAAATTACCCGACTTGACTATAGGTTTTGCCACAAAATAAGCCAGTGTCGGTAAAAAGGAAAAATCAATCAGTGCTATTAATGGATCAGGAATAAGTTCTGAATAAAAGGGAATAATACGTCCGTACACCCATAATAAACAGAGGCCCAATAACTTACCACCTTGTACCGTTTGTATACCTGTCCAGTTTTTTACTGCAGTTAATAAAAAACCAGCAATAACGGCGACAGAATAGCCCAGCAGCATTTCGTGAGCATGCCAATAAATATTAGGGTAATAATTATCGGTAACTATGCCGCCATCAAAAATTGATGCCCATAAGGCAATTAAAATCAATGCAAAGAGGCCTGCTAAAGCAAAAAAAGCTCTAAATCCCAAGGCAAAAAGTGGGTATTCTAAAATCTGTTTATTCATGTGCTCTCTTCCAGCCAATCAATTTCAGCATTTGTAAAACCAGCAATTATACGCAATTCTCTGTTAAAAGGCCCTTTTGGTTTGCCTACATAAAATTTTTTAATTAAATCTATATACATTTCTTCATGATTTAACTTTTTTTGCTGGCAAATTATTTTAAACCAGTAAGACCCAATTTGTACATGCCCTACCTCATCCTCAAGTATCCGGGTCAATAGCTTAGCGCTACTGCTATCACCCTGAGAATTAAATTTTTCAATCATCTGAGGTGTTATATCCAACCCCCTTGCTTCCATACAACGAGGAACGATTGCCAATCTAGCCAGTACATCATCAGTGGTCTCTTCAGCATGATCCCATAAACCACGATGGGCAGGTAAATCACCATAATCCGCCCCTAACTTTTTCAGGTGTTCCCTGATTAAAGTAAAGTGCAGCGCTTCTTCATCAGCAACTCGCAGCCAATCCTGATAAAATTGCTCAGGCAAACCTCTATAGCGATAAAGCATATCCCAAGCCAAATAAATGGCAATAAATTCAATATGCGCTAAAGCATGAAAAAAAGCGATTTTACCTGTAGCTGAATTTACACTACGTCTGGGCATATCTCTAGGCGAAAGTAATTGTGGCTGTTCAGGGAATTGAGTGTTGCTTATTGAAGCTACCGAATCAACTGACAGGAAACTTAACTCACCCCTATCACTTAATTTCTTGGCATAATGCGTTTGTTCGATTTTCTGCTCGACGCCTGCGTGATGTAGACAGGATTCAGCCATTGTAAAAATATTTTCCACTTTTAAAGAATAGTCATGCTAAAACTGATTAATGTAACCCTTTTAACATCTTATTGCAGTTTAATCTTTTTCTTATCTTCACGATCATCACTGCCAACCCCCATGCTATTTGAGCATCAGGATAAAATCCATCATCTAGGCGCTTATTTTATTATGGGAATATTAGGGTGGCGTTTTTTTAACGATTACTTTGAAAAACCAGCAATGCTTTTTGTTATCAGCTTAAGCTTTTGCAGTTTGTATGGGGCATCAGATGAAGTACATCAATACTATGTAGCAGGCAGAGAAGCCGATATTTTTGACTGGCTAGCGGATACTCTGGGAGCATCACTTGCATTAATAACTATTCAATTATCAAAAAAGAAATTCAGCACTAAAAGAAAAGCCAGCTAAATAGCTGGCTTTTCTTTTAGTTTACTATGGGCATTAAAACTTACTGAAAGATCGCATCAAAAGAATAGCCACCCACTTCTAAAATTTCTTTTAGCCGTTTCAAGGCATCCATCTGGATTTGCCTAACCCGTTCTCTGGTAACGCCTAATTCTTGCGCAACCTGTTCTAAAGTTGAATGCTCGTGTCCACACAAACCGTAACGTCGGCAAATAACTTCACGTTGCTTATCCGATAATTGATAAACCCAACCCGTAATATTATCTTTAATATTATCTTTTTGCAGTAGATCTGTAGGAGACTGCTCGTCATCATCAGAAATCGAATCAAGCAATGGTTTATCATAATCCTTACCAACAGGTACATCGACCGATGTGACTCTCTCGTTAAGTTTTAACATTTTACTTACTGTTTTTACTGGTTTGTCCAGATACTCAGCAATTTCTTCAGCACGCGGATCATGGTCGAGTTTTTGAGCAAGAAAACGTTGTGCTTTAATATAGACATTCATTTCTTTGATAATATGAATCGGTAACCGAATAGTTCGAGTTTGATTCATAATCGCACGTTCAATTGTCTGTCTTATCCACCAGGTTGCATAGGTGGAAAAACGAAACCCTCTGTCAGGATCAAATTTTTCTACTGCTCGAATTAATCCTAAGTTACCCTCTTCAATTAAATCTAATAAAGGCAAGCCTCTATTTAAATATCGACGAGAAATTTTAACCACTAAACGTAAATTACTTTCGATCATGATTTTTCGTGCTTCCTGATCGCCTCTTAAAACACGTTTACCATAAATTTTTTCTTCGTCCGCAGTCAGTAACTTTGATTTACCTAGCTCATTTAAATAAACCCGAGTAGCATCAACCCCTGCAGAGTTTTTTGCATCCTCTATATTGATGGCACTTATCTGAGGTTCTTCTATTAAAGAAGGTCCTTCAGTATTAGTAGCACGGCTATTAACTAATTCAAAATCAAGCATCTTAGACCCATCATTAACAAGATCTACTGAAACCATTTCAACAACTTCTTCTGTCATACTCAACCTCCAAGTCTATGAACAACAAACTAATTAGTCAGTTTTTTGGTAAATAATTCACTGGATTTACCGGATGTCCATTTTTTCTAATTTCAAAATGTAATGAAGCTTTTTTTCCTGTAACAAAGCCTACTTCAGCAATAACCTGTCCTCTTTTTACTAGTTGCCCCTCTTTAACAAGTAAGCGCCGATTATTAGCATAAGCACTTAAATACAAGTAATTATGCTTAATAATTAGTAAATTTCCATACCCTTTAAGAGCGGAACCACTGTAAACAACTTTTCCATTAGCTGCAGACCTTACTTTTTGTCCGACCTTCCCTGCTATATCAATTCCTTTTTTACCCGTTTGAGAAAAAGTTTTTACAATATTTCTCTTAATCGGCCACTGCCAAAACAACTTTAACATCTTTTTCTTATTAGTTGAAATTGTTGATTTTTTTTGTGACGTAATTCTCTTTTTTAAAGTAGGTGATTTGACTTTTTTTCGCCTAACTTTAGAGCTAAGCTTTTGTTTTGGTTTAAATAATTTTATTTTTTGAGAAACTTTTAACTTATAGGGCCGCGGTATATTATTCCACCAGGAAAGGCGACGGTATCCGCGCCCAGAGCGTAAACCTATAGAATATAAAGTATCACCCTGTTTAACGGTATAGTATTTTTGACCATGCGCCAGGTCTCGCTGATAATTTCTGACTGGCGCATAGTTACCCGTGGCTGAACAGCCCGTTATCAACAGGATAACAAAAATAAACAGCCCGCATTTCATCATCTATTTTTGTAATAATACCTTTTTTGCCAGATTGATTTTAGCAGCAAGATAATCAGAGCCTCCCCTATCAGGATGCATCTTTTGCATGAGTTTCCTATGGGCCAGAATAATTTCTTTTTCTGTTGCCTGCTCAGTAACGCCTAAAATCTCACTGGCCTCCTGATGACTCATCTTACCCTTATGATTATTCGAACCTGATCCAGAAGTATAACTTTTATTTTTATTATAAGTCCCCCATAAACTATGTAATTGGGGCATATAACGCAAAATAACAGGAAATACTCTGACCGCACTGGCAACCACAACTCCGAGCAATGCGAATAACCAGTTCAATTTCCCTGTGACTGCCAACAAAACAATAACAACTAGAAACCCGCCCACTGTTATTTTTTTTATTGCCTTAGAAATAATTTCGGGCGGCGTTTTTAAAAATTTGTTTAACGCGAAAAATGCCAGAATAACTAATGCTATTACCAAATAGACCCTTATCAACGATCATCCCCTGTTAATACTTTTTATATTAATCAATAATACCTTAGAATAGAATCTAACTCGACTCTGGCAGATAAACTATCTCTATGAAAAACGCTCATATTCCTATCCTTGGGTTTGCTGCTTGCAGTGGCACAGGAAAAACCACCTTATTGGTAAAATTAATCCCTCTTTTAAGAGAGTCGGGTCTACGCCTTGCCTTAATCAAACACAGTCATCATAATTTTGAAATAGACAAGCCTGGCAAAGATAGTTTCCGACTTAGAGAAGCAGGAGCCACTCCCGTCATGTTAGTTTCAAGCCATAGACGCGCAATTATTACAGAGTTTAATGAAGTGTCTGAACCCAGACTGGATGATCAACTTAAAGAAATAAATCAATCAGAGCTCGATTTAATACTGGTTGAGGGCTTTAAAGCCGAACATTTCCCTAAAATAGAATTGCATAGAGCCTGTTTAAACAAGCCTCTACTGTTTCCGAATGATCCCAACATTATAGCCATTGCGACCGAGGCCGAGACTTT
>Ga0209707_1001383_pt1 | contig 13727 bp, 7 predicted proteins | sample EN4Hudsemesocosm_FD_184630 | JGI IMG/M metagenome (GOLD analysis project Ga0209707, IMG submission 184630) | Methane-oxidizing microbial communities from mesocosms in the Hudson Canyon - EN4B Hudson Canyon (SPAdes) (version 2) | ecosystem: Environmental > Aquatic > Marine > Cold seeps | place... | reverse complement strand
TCTGAGTAAGGTATCAATATCGCCATCATCCTTGGGATACAAGGTGACCCCCATAGATGCAGAAATTTCATGTGCCGCATCATCAATCAAATAAGGTTGGGAAAGTGCATGGAGTAACCTTTCTAGTGTTTGTTCACACTGTTGTTGAAATTCAATATCGTTGAGTAACAAAGCAAACTCATCGCCGCCTTGGCGTGATACGGTATCTTCCTCTCTTATACAGCTTTCAATACGTTCAGCAACTTGAATCAATAATTGATCGCCTACATCGTGACCATAATTATCATTCACAGGCTTGAAATTATCTAAATCAAGAAAACATATCGCTAACTGATTCTGACTACGCTTACTATGAGCAATCGCCTGATGAAAACGATCGATAAATAAAGCTCTATTCGGTAATTTTGTTAACACATCATAGTGTGCCATTAAATTAAGCTTTTCTTGCTGTTGTTTACTTTGAGTAATATCGGAGAACAAGGCTACATAATGCATGGTATATCCATCATCATCTTTAAGTGCAGAAATAGTTAATAATTCTGCATACAGCTCACCTTCCTTCTTACGATTCCAGATTTCACCTTGCCAATGCCCATGCTCTTTAATCTCGGCCCACATCTTTTTATAAAATGTAGAATCTTGCTTTCCTGAACTCAAAATACTTGGGTTTTTACCTATCACCTCATCATAACTATAGCCCGTTATCTTGGTAAATGCTGGGTTCACATCGACTATATTCACTTTAGCATCTGTTATCACTATTCCTTCAAGAGAATCACTAAACACGCGAGCTGCAAGGCTTAACTTCTGCTCATTTTTACTTCTTTCAATAACCATATTATTGAAGGCAATTTCCATATCTGATATTTCATCATTGCCCGTTATCGTTAATAATGTGTGCTCCTCATTATTCTGTTGCATTGTGTCTGCAATATATTTTATTTCATTGACCAGTCGAGCTCTCAGCTTAAGGCCAAGAATCAAACTAAACAATAAAATAAAGCTTGTAAGTAAAATATAGACATAAAGTGCACGCTTAGTTTTAGCTTCTTTTTTCTGAGAATATATAAGTAAATCATTGGCGATTAGAGCGGTTACTTTATGTATCTGATCAAGTCTATGGCTTGCTTGCTTCCACCAATGTTCGGGCTCATGTGAAATAAGATTGTCACCTAATAGTGTTATTGCCATTCGTGCTGGACCATCATCGACCCTAACGTGTTTATCGATCTCGCTAATCATCGCCTGTTCTGTTTTCATTTCAGCGACAACTGATAGGTAGTCATGGTATTGTTGAAGCGTATTTTTTATCGTATTCAACGCCTGTTTTTCAGCGCTGCTAAGCTTAGCTAATTGCTTATAAGCATCGAGTTGTTTATTGACGTCAATTAATTGCTGACGAATAGCATCAGCATATTTACGATCACCTCTAATCACATAATTTTTAAAGTCGTGAATAAAGCCACCATATCCAATCAGTTCTAGCAGAGAATTTAAGGCATCATTTCTTTCTGTTCGATTAAATATATTCTCACGATATTGCTCCACATCAACAGCAGCGTCCTGTTCAAACACCGTTCTTAATTGAGCTTGTTGTATGGAATCGGCTGTATTATTAAACTCTCTAATAGCCGCATTTTGACCTGAGATATAACTCGAGATTAAGCTATATTGATTAGTCTTAAATTTACTGGCTGAAATAACCCCGTTTAATGCCCCACGTTCCAGTCCCGAATACTCTTCAAGCCAGAGAAGATTTACGTATGCGCTAACCATATTTTTTTCTATATTCAACTGCTTCAAGATACTAACTATGTTTAAAGCATCAGTAATAACATGACTATATCGCTCGAAAAATGCTCGACTCACTAATGTATCAACGTCTAAACGCATCGTTTTTAATAATGCAACTTCATCTTTAATATGCAAAATAGTTTCACGATCTATTTCTCTTAAATAGGTCGGTACTGTTGTTAAAACGAGTGTTAATTGTTGCACTGCTACATCTGTTTTCATTCGCTGCTGTTGCAGTGCCTCTTGATAAAGTGAACCATCACTTCCAACTGCACCAGCACTAAGCCCCCTTTCCTTTTGAAGCTCATAGATAACAACAGTCAAGTGTTGAGATATTTGGATAAAATCTAAGGTATTTTGTGTAGATTTAAGCTGTTGATGTTTCTCAGAAATAGTCACGCTAGCAAAAAACAATAGCGTTAGAACAGGAGCTAAGAAAAAAATAAAAAGCTTGGAGCCAATACTTAATTGTTTGAAGTTATACATACTACAATTATATCGCAATATTGCTTGGTTTGCATGGCCTCTGCAACAACACTATTTAGTACATTGCCTTTCATTAACAAGCGGACTATTATGGTTTTAACATAACGGAGAAATGTTACTCATGGTGATTACAATGCTTGCCTATTTAAGTAGGGGGCTGAAATGAAAGATAATCTATACATAATCTGGCAAGATTCATTTGTTCAGGATAAGTCTATTATTGACGAACAACACCGAGCCTTGCTTGCCACTATTAACTCACTGCATTATTTTTTACGACAGGGGCAGGGATTAGATGTGTTGATGCCAACTGTTAAGATTTTAGTCAATTACCTTCGTTTTCATCATAAAACAGAAGAAGGGATTTTACGCTCTGCTGATTATCCGAAACTCAATGACTATATTCATCACAGTGAAGAAACAATCAAAAACTTTAAATTAGTGTGTAAAGAAGCGTTAACTTACAAAGAGCCTGAACAGGTTTTATTATTTCTAAGAAAGTGGTGGCAAGAACATATAGGACAGCATGACGAACTCACACCTTACCTGACCCATTCAACTGGTGGATATTGTCGTGTTGAATAACACTGAATTTGATATAAAAATATTTTATTGGCTGGGAATGAACTAAGAGTTCTAACAAACATTTACAGTAGAATAAAGTTATTCAGCCCACTGTTTCTCTATGTTCAGATACAAAAAAGCCGCAGTTAACTGCGGCTTTTTCTAAATCTGGAGCGGAAAACGAGATTCGAACTCGCGACCCCGACCTTGGCAAGGTCGTGCTCTACCAGCTGAGCTATTCCCGCTAAGAAAGATGTGCATTATAGGCGTTTATTTTAGGCTGTCAACCATTAGATTTCATTATTGGCCATGCCGCTTTTAAATAGCTCCACATTGAGCTTATCGTGAGGGCTGATGCCACATATAGTAAGGCGATACCAATTTCAAATATTGGCAATCCAAATAATGAGTTATGAAAGATTAAACAGCCTATAGCTAACATCTGGAATGCGGTTTTTAGCTTACCAGCAAAAGAAACTTTAACCGCATTTCGTTGGCCAACTTCAGCCATCCATTCACGCAATGCGGAAACGGTTATTTCACGACCTATAATGATTACCACGGGTATAACAACATACCATTCAGGTGTTTTAAATAAGACTAATACAAGTGCTATTGCCACAATAAGCTTATCTGCAACGGGATCTATAAAAGCACCAAAGGGAGAAGTTTGATCCCATTTACGGGCTAAATAACCATCCAACCAATCAGTAAGTGCTGCAATAACAAATATTATCGTTGCCCAAATAGATGCACTTTCATTAGGCAGAAAGAAGCACCCGATCAAAACAGGGATCAAAGCAATTCGTAATAAACTTAAAATATTGGGAAGATTAAACATAACATCCACTTAATTATTGTTAGTGACGACAGCTATAGTAGCTTATTTTTCACCATGAAATACATCATATATTTTTTGTGCAAGTACTTCACTAATGCCATCGACCCGAGCGAGGTCTTCAACGCCCGCTCTTTTCACTTCTTGCAGACCACCAAATTGTTGGAGTAACTTCTGTCGTCGCTTAGGCCCCATTCCATCAACATCTTCTAAGGGAGACGTTCTTCTAGCCTTTGCTCGTCGTTGTCTATGGCCTGTTATCGCAAAGCGATGAGCTTCATCTCGTACTTGTTGCAGTAAATGTAAGGCGGGTGAGTCTGCTGGCAAGTCGACTTCGCCATCTCGACCAACTAAGAATAATGTTTCTTCCCCTGGTCTTCGCTCAGGCCCTTTAGCGATACCCAAAATATCAATATCTAATTGCAATTCCGCCATAACCGCTTTAGCTTCGCTTATTTGCCCTTTACCGCCATCTATTAATAATAAATCGGGGCGCTTCCCTTCCCCTTTTTTCAATCGAGTAAAACGTCGTGTTAAGGCTTGATTCATTGCAGCATAATCATCGCCGGGGGTAATACCTTCAATATTAAATTTTCGATAATCGCTTTTTATTGCACCTTCGAGACCAAAAACAACACATGATGCGACGGTTCGTTCACCACTACTATGACTAATATCAAAACATTCCAATCGCGTAGGCATGTCATCTAGCTCAAGCGCTTCTTGTAACATTTCAAAACGTTGCAATAAGTTTGCTCGACTACTTAACCGTTGATTGAGGCTGATTTCAGCATTCGTGATTGCCATTTTCATCCAACGCACGCTAGTTCCACGTTGTGGGCAACGCAATGACACGCGATGTTGTGATTCGGTTTTTAATACGTCTTCTAATAAGGTCATATCTTCAGGTATATGACTTACTAAAATTTCAGAAGGGATATCTTTTCCCAAATAATACTGAGGAATAAAGGCTGATAATAGTTCTTCTGGTGAACTATCAGACGATCCTTTAGGAAAGTAACTCTTATTACCGAGGCTTCGTCCACCACGAATAAAACAGACTTCCACAACGGCTATGCCATCTGTTATTTTTGCTGCCAACACATCTAAATCACCCTGTTCAGAGCTGACATATTGACGTTCTTGGATTCGACGTAAGCTGATTATTTTGTCTCTGATAGTAGCTGCTTGCTCAAAATCTAAATTAGATGATGCCGCTTCCATTTGCTCAGACAACTCTTCCATAACCTGTTGGTTTTTCCCTTCTAAAAAGAGAATAGTATGTTGAATGTCTTTTTTATAGTCTTCTTCAGAGATTAGACCAACACAAGGCGCTGTACAGCGTTTTATCTGATGTTGTAAACAAGGTCTGGAACGGTTTTGGTAATACGTATCATCACATTGGCGTACTGGAAAGAGTTTTTGTAATAACGCTAAACTTTCTCTTACAGCTCCTGCACTAGGATAAGGACCAAAGTATTTACCTGCTTTACGCTTAGTGCCTCTATGCAAACTCAGCCGAGGAAACGTATCTGCAGAAATAAACAAATAAGGATAGGTCTTATCATCACGTAATAAGATGTTATAACGTGGCATTAACTCCTTGATTAGATTATTTTCAAGGATAAGTGCTTCATTTTCAGTATGGGTAACCGTCGTTTCAATCGAAACAATTTGTGCAGCCATAACACGTGTTTTTGAGGTTAACCCTGTTTTACGAAAGTAACTCGATACACGTTTTTTTAGATTTTTTGCCTTACCAACATAAATAACGGTGCCTGTATTATCGATCATTCGATAAACACCAGGACGACTCGTTAATGTCTTAAGAAACTCCGAAGAATCAAACTCAACATCAGAACCCTGTTCTTGTTCAGCCATAGGTTTGTGAACATCTATTCATTAGATTGAAAGTCTTAATCTTCTTTTTTAGGTGTGTATTGGCGTTTGTAACATTTGTGAGCTTGGTAAAAACTATTGGCAGAAAAGCCTAATAAAAGAATAGGTGCAATCAATGCGACAAAGCCTGCATCTTTGAAAAAGTAAAACAAAGCTAGTGCAACTAATAGCTCAACAGTCCCTATTACTTTAAGTAAAACAACATTTTCTGTCCGCTTAATCTTTGCCATAATAATCACCTGCATATATAAAGGATTACGCATTATCACATAATGTTTAAGCACTTTGGAAATATGCGTTAATTATCTGAGTTCAGCTATAAAAAATGGTTTGTTTCTAAAGTTTAATTACTCGACCTAGAAAAATGCATATCAATTGGTTTAAAACGCTATCTACATCACTTTAATATTTCTTTAAGTTTATTACTATCTAATACCTTCTTATAGTGAAAGCATAACGACTCAATACATGACAGAATATTCAAAACTATTTCTTCGACCTCATATCATCTTATCGATACTTTTTTTCTATATATTGACGATGCATATCATGCAAGAAAATGAAGATGTTTCAATGTATTTAGTTCCAGAACAAATATATCGATTCAATATCGCTATGTTTTTTGATCCTGAAGATGAACTCGAGGTCTCTACTTTTTTGCCTCTCAATAATGATCGACAAGAAATTATTGAGGAAACGGTTATTGCTAAAGACCTCCAAATGGAAGACAAAAGTAGTCTAAATGGTCGTTATGTATCTTGGTATGGAAATGAGGAATCTAAACAAATTTCTTATAGCTCTCTTCTTTCACTTCAAGCACTTAAATATCAAATATCACCAGAGCTAATGCTCCCAAAGGTCATTTCAAAAGAAAATCAGCGTTACTTAACTGAAACAGAACACATTCCTGTTCACCATCAAGAGATAATAGCACTTTGGAATACACTAAAACCCGCTAATGAACACAGTTTATATCAAGTATTAGATGCTATTTATAACTATACCTATCACTCAATTAGCCCCCTGCCTTTCAAAGGCTTAACAGACTCACTCACCACGCTTCGTTTAGGCGCGGCAAGTTGCAATGGTAAAAGTCGTTTATTTATTAGTTTAGCCCGTCTAAATGGACTACCAGCCCGTTTGGTGGGCGGTGTCATCCTAAATGGTGACAAAAAGAAAACATCTCACCAATGGGTAGAGGTTAATATTGAAAATAATTGGGTTCCCTTTGATGTAACCAATGGGCACTTTTCAAGCCTACCGAAACATTACCTTGAGTTATATCGTGGTGACAACAACCTATTCAGACATACATCAAATATTAATTTTGATTACTATTTCAACTCTTCAAAACAGCATACTTCTCAAGCGTTATACCGAGATGTGCAAACAAGTGTTCAATTCATTCCTAATGTAGCCGTATTGTTGCAAGATCTTGGTTTGCCTTTAAAAGCGACATATATCTTTTTATTATTTCCTTTGTGTACGCTACTCATAGCCTTCCAACGCAATATTCTAGGCATTCAAACATTTGGTATTTTCATGCCCATATTGATTGCAGCTGCTTGCATTTATACTGGTTTCATTCAAGGTTTAATTGGCTTTTCTAGTGTCTTGTTTTTGGCTGTTTTAGGTCATTCACTGTTAGGCAAGTTTCATGTGCTAAAAATACCGCGTCTTGCCGCAATTATAACGCTTATCGCCATAGTATCACTCATTGGAATATCCCTTATTGATCGTCCCATAGGTGTTGAAACAGGAATATTAATCCTATTTCCAGCCGTTATTATTAGTTTTACTGCTGATCGAATCCATCAGCTTTCTGATGAGCATAACTGGTTAGAACTAGTTCAAAATGGGCTAGGCACTTTTACATCTATAACTATATGTTATATAACGTTTAACTCAATTCTATTACAAGGGCTATTTTCTCTATATCCGGAGTTATTGTTATGCGTACTTGCTATCCTTTTGCATATTGGTAATTGGTCTGGGATGCGTATCTCAGAAATAATCAGGTTTCGAAAATTACTGACTCTCCAAGAACATAATGTTTTAGGGTTAAATGCTCGAAATAAAAACATTATTTATCAACACAATGATAAAAAATTACTTACTTTAGCTGCCGATAAATTACTCACCAAACAAGCATTAATAAAAGAAGGGATTCCCTGTCCGTCAACCTCTGCAATTTGTCGTTCTTATCCTGATATTAAACACTTTATGACAGCAATGACAGACAAGGTTAACTTCGTAATAAAACCGAATAATGGTTCGCGTGGCAATGGAATTTTAATACTCCGCAAGCCTGTAAAAGGTGGTTTTATAAATTCATCAGGTAAGTTCTGGTCTTATGATGATATAAAAAATCATGTCAGTGAGATATTAGCTGGAAGCTTCTCACAAAGTGGCAAAGAAGACCAAGCATACATCGAGCCGATGATAGATCAAGAACCTACAATTAAGACAATTAGTCCTAGAGGCTTATGTGACATTAGACTGATCATCTGTAATGGTAAATTAATCAGTGCCATGTTGAGAATACCTACTCATAGCTCTAACGGAAAGGCAAACCTGCATCAAGGTGCGATTGGTGCATCGATTGATCTACAAACAGGAAGGATAGGAAGTTCTTTTTTAAAAGGGAAAAAAATAACTCATCACCCTGACACAGATGTATCTTTGCAAGAAGTTCACATCCCTTTTTGGAATGACATTATTGATATTTCACTCCAATGTTATATCGCTATTCCACTCGGATATATGGGCGTCGATATCTGTATTGATCGCCATATTGGCCCACTTGTTTTAGAAGTTAATGGTAGACCTGGGCTTGAAATTCAAAATATTCAGAGTCACGGTATAAGTAAACTTGTTAAGGAAGCTTTCTAAAGTGTTCAAACATAAGTTTTCCCAAACCGGCTTACCTTACTTGATTTTTGCCTTATTGTTAGTAGCTATCATCATCTACTTTGAACAACATCTAGTTGCGCTAAGTGATAAGGTCGAGATAATCACAATTTCTGCAGAAAATGATGATAATTCTGCGGTTTCTATTCCAAATACTACGATTAAAATTGAAGAGTTGAGTGAACAATCTAAACAGCTAATTACTCAGCTAATTGATACTAAAGATATAATTTCATCACTTGCTAATAACCCAAAAATTAATGCACTTTCAGATCTTGAAAAAAATGGATTCCATGTAGTCCTAGCAAAGACTTTATATGGTTTGCAAAATTATAGTGTTGTGGCCGAAATACTAGAACAATTGCCCATCACCCAGCGTTTAAATAATGACTTACAATTTAATTATGCTTTTTCTCTAGCTAAAACAAGAAATTACGAATCTGCAATAGAACAATATAAAATTCTCATAGCCCATCAAGCCAATGCCCAAGCTGCAAACTTAAATCAAGCACTTTTATTAAAAAAACTCGCTCGATGTAATGACGCTATTCCCGTCTTTGAGCACACTATCTCTATTTCTAGTGGTGATAAAAAAGCAAAGGCTTTATCTGGTCTGGCAAGCTGTTATTACAAACAAGATAACTTTTCTAAAGCAGTAGTACACTTCAAAAAATCTATTGAATATCGCCCCAATTCATCTAGCACATGGGCACTATTAGCTAAAGCCTATACTTCCCTTAGCCTTCGTCAACAGGCATTAGATTCTTTCAATAAAAGTATCGCTCTAAGTAGGAATAATTACAAAACTCATGTTCAAAAAGCGCACTTCCAGCTAATCAACTATGACTTTAAAGATGCTATAGCAACACTTAAAATAGCCAACTCGTTATCAAATGATCTAGAAATTATTGAACTCATGGCATGGTCATATCTCGAACAAGGTCAACGTAGCCTAGCAAGAAGAAAACTAACTTATTTACTAAATCATTCTCCTTCAAAACAACAAAAAAAACATGCACATCTCTTACAAATGTATATCAACAAACAGTATAAAGATGTCATTTCCGAACTGAAAAATGAAAAAAAACTTAGTGCAGACATGCTTTATCTAAAAGCAATTAGTTATAGAAAAATAGGCTATTTCGATAGTGCTTCAAAGCTATTTAAAAGACTATTAGAAAATAAAAGCTACACGTGGCGATCGCAAATTAATCAGGCACGTATTACCCGATCTAGGCAGCAGTACCCCGATGCGATGAAACAGTATCAAACATTGCTAGACTATAATTCCAATGCTCATTTTTTATGGTTTGAAGCTGCATTGATTGATGAAAAAACTCATCAATATGATCAGGGTCTAATTAAAATAGATCATGCCCTCACGATTACACCCGATAACAATGTATATCTTCTAGCCAAAGCTAGGTTGACTCATCTCTCTAATGATTTTGATGGTGCTATTGAGCTGCTAGAGCAATTATTATCAACAACACCTAAATATGCCCGAGCCTTACACTTAATGGCGGAGTTCTTAAATGAGCAAGAAGATGTAACTAAACTTCTTGCCATATATCAACGCCTATTAGAAATAAATAACGGTGATTTCTTAGTTATGTTCAACTATGCCCAAACTTTGATCAAAATAGAAAACCATAATGCAGCCCAGACAGTATTAAAAACAGCTTTAGAAGTACAACCAGACTCTATTGATACACGCTTTCTCTTGGCAAGTTCTTACAATCAGTCACAAAATTACACTATGAGTTTGAAAGAAATAGATAATTTATTACGTTTAGATCATAATAACCCACAGGCTTTGTCTCTCAAAAAGGCAATAATAGCCAAACAAAACAAGGAATAAGACCGTGCTTAAAAAAACCATATCAGCCATCATTCTTGCAACCATCACATCACATTCGTACGCAGTTGAACTAGATGCTGAACTTTCTCTAGGATATGACGACAACCCATTCAAACTAGCAGAACATTTTAATCCTAATGGTGGCTGGTTTGTTGATTCTGAGTTAAAAGCAAAACAACAGTTTGGTGACTTTCGCTTACGTGGTGCAGTAGCTAATCGCTCATATGAGGATACACTTGATGATGCTGATTTCACAAAGGTTAGACTCGATGGAAAATATAAAAAGCGTTACACGATTTCTGGTAAAAAAGCATACTCTCATCTTATCGTAAAATATGCTAACAAAAATAAAACCTATGTCCAGCGTTCTACAGGTGAAGTTGCCACATTTTCTGGTCAAAACAATGAAAACAGATACGATTATGATTCCTGGGGTGCTGAAGCTAAAACAGCGATCTACTTAAGCAAACAGCTAAAAACAGGCCTAGAAATAAACGTCCTATCTAAAGACTACAATAACAGTAATATTGTGGGTCTAAGCAACCTTGATTATGATCAAATTGAACTAAGTAATGATTGGAATTATAAATATAATGATCAAGGCAAAATTGAACTCGTTTTAAGTATTGCTCGCCGTGACTTTGATGACAAGCGTACAAAATCATTAGTGGGTAGTGATATAAGTGGAACAGACCTAGAATACGATTTATATTCAGCCTCTATTGCTCATAAATATAAATTTTCACCACAATTATCATCAGAACTAAAAGCGTCATATAAAGAAAGAAAAGACAACGGCACTGGCTACTATGACACTGAAGACTTTAAAGTGTCTGCTGAAGTCGACTATTTGATGAAGAAGGGTTTTAAGGTTGTTGCTAATATTTCTTATCAAGATCTCAATTACCAAAATAGTGTCGTATCAGATGAAGATGACGATGTTCATCCAAGCAAAGATGGCTACACAATCAAACTACACCTTGAAAAAGATTTAAATGCAGTAAAAAATCTTCCGATGGCATTCTCAACCGGTCTAAGATATGACGATTATGATTCTGAAGATATTAACTATGAATTTGATAGAGTCCAAGTATTTGCTGGATTGGAATTAAGCTTCGATAGCTAAGCCCTATAGTTCAAACATAAATATAGTAAAGTCTAGCCCTCTAATTGTTTAGCCATTAGAGGGCTTTTTGTCTCTATGATCTTAATTAACGGTATGCTTAATGCTCATTTATGGGAAAATAGCGGTTTAATTTTGTAATAGACAGCGTGTAATGGTATCAGCCACCACATTTACCCCTTTAAAACCTAAGCTTCCAACTAAACCTACAACACTTTTTCGTGCTGGACAGCTTTACGGTAGTGCTCAGGGTTTATTGTTAGCTCAAGCAGCATTGCAACATGATGGTCCAATACTCGTTTTAACTGATGACACTGCAACTGCACACCGCTTAGAGTTTGAAGCCCGCTTTTATTTAGGCGAACACGCGTTACCAATCTTACACTTTCCAGATTGGGAAACGCTGCCATATGACACCTTCTCTCCCCATCAAGATATTATTTCAGAACGATTAGATACACTCCATCAGCTGCCTAATTTTAAACGTGGCATTTTGCTGGTCCCAATTTCAACTATCATGCATCGCATTGCTCCCCGTGAGTTCTTAGAAGGCAATACCTTAATACTAAAAACAGGCGATCTGTTTGATATTGAAACGTGGCGTAGCAAGCTTGAAAAAGCAGGCTATCGTTATGTTTCTCAAGTAATGGAACATGGTGAGTTTGCCGTTCGTGGGGCGATCATTGATCTTTATCCAATGGGAAGTAAACTCCCCTTCCGCATCGACTTATTTGATGATGAAGTGGATACATTAAGAACCTTTGATCCTGAAACTCAGCGTTCAATTGATGCACTTGATTCAATTCAATTATTGCCTGCTCGTGAGTTTCCTGTCACAGATGACAGCATTCAACGTTTCCGAACACAATTTCGTGAGAATTTTGATGGTGATCCTCAACGTAGTCTGATTTATCGTGAAGTCAGTCAAGGTAATATGCCAGGGGGGATTGAATACTATCTACCTCTTTTCTTGGAAAAGACCAATAGTCTGATCGATTATCTGCCAGACAATACCTTATTGCTTAATATTAACGATCCTCATCATGCTGCAACCAGTTTTTGGCATGAGATTAACCAACGTTATCAACAACATCAAGTTGATACAGAAAGACCGCTACTTGCTCCTCAAGATATGTTTTTCCCTGTGGAAGAACTCTTTGCAACCTTCAAACAATACTTACGCATAAATGCTCAAACATTTGAATTAGATGATAGTGAAGCTAATCAAAACTACACGACGGTTATTCCACCACAACTAACACTTAATGCTCGTCATGATAGACCATGTGATGCCCTACTTCAGTTCATTGATAACTTTGAGGGTCGCATTCTCTTTGCTGCTGAAACTGCTGGGCGACGTGAAACATTGCTTGAGTTACTCAGTGAAAACGCTATCCAACCCAAGGTATACCAGAATTGGGATGAGTTCTTAGCAGGTGATGAACTTTTAGGTATTACGGTTGCACCACTTGAACAGGGTCTTGTTCTTCCTAACAATAATATTGCTGTTATTGCTGAGCCACAATTATTTGGCCAGCAAGTTATGCAACGTCGTCGTCGTAGTCGCAAAAAACGCGATTCTGATGCGGTTATACGTAACCTTGCTGAATTAACTATTGGTGATGCAGTTGTACATGAAGATCATGGTGTAGGACGTTATCTAGGATTACAAACAATCGATGCAGGTGATGTGGCAACAGAATATGTCACACTGGAATATGCCAAAGGTGACAAACTTTATGTACCTGTTTCAGCTCTAGACTTAATTAGCCGTTATTCAGGTGCGGCTCCTGAGCTTGCACCTTTACATAAGCTCGGTTCAGGACAATGGGAAAAAGCACGTCGTAAAGCGGCTGAAAAAGTCCGTGATGTAGCGGCTGAATTACTCGATATCTATGCGCAACGCGCTGCTCATAAGAAAAACCCGCTTAATGATCCTGATGAACACTATGCTAGCTTTTCTGCAGCATTCCCATTTGAAACAACTCCTGATCAACAAGATGCTATTGATGATGTTATAAAAGATATGACATCTGATACACCCATGGATCGTCTCGTGTGTGGTGATGTTGGTTTTGGTAAAACAGAAGTCGCCATGCGTGCTGCATTCTTAGCCACACAATCAGGCAAACAAGTGATGGTATTAGTGCCTACCACCTTATTAGCTCAACAGCATTATGAAAACTTTAAAGATCGCTTTGCTGATTGGCCTGTGAACATTGAAGTGATGTCACGTTTTCGCTCTAAGAAAC
>Ga0209707_1001375_pt1 | contig 13760 bp, 12 predicted proteins | sample EN4Hudsemesocosm_FD_184630 | JGI IMG/M metagenome (GOLD analysis project Ga0209707, IMG submission 184630) | Methane-oxidizing microbial communities from mesocosms in the Hudson Canyon - EN4B Hudson Canyon (SPAdes) (version 2) | ecosystem: Environmental > Aquatic > Marine > Cold seeps | place... | reverse complement strand
TTTGCTGATTACGAACTGATTGTATTGCAAGTCGATCAACATCAGCCGATTAAATTGGATCAAGAAAAACGCTGTGCTACTCCAGCAGGAGAAGAGCAAAAAGTTGCCTATACTTTTGAATCTGAAGAGTCTCAGCAATGGCAGTTTAGTCAAGTATCAACAGCAAAACCTGATATTTTGAAATTAACTGGTTGGGATAAAGATATCTATCAGCATATGAAGTCTGATCGTCGCCCAGAAGTAGTAGATTTCCCAATTAAAGCAACGATTGCGATTGAGTCACTTTGGCAGCAGTTTCAACAAGGGGAGAGCGTTGTGTTCCGTTACACTACGGATGCCGATGAGTCTCGACAAGCACAGTTTGAATTAAAGAATAAACGCGAACAGATTAAAGCACTTGTTCAGCAATAGTTAATTGATCCCGAGATTGACTTGTTTACTATCCGTTCGTGGCGGGGACGCCACTCCTACAATGTGCAAAAACTGTAGGAGCGGGCTTTAGCCGCGAATAGTTCTGATTACCAGCTTACGTTAACACCCAAATAAGCGCTACGACCTAGGCCTGGGAGACGTTCCATTTGTGCGATATCTGGATTGTCACTAATACGGTTATAACCACCTAGGTGATTTTGGTATTCACGATCAAATAGGTTGTTTACACCAGCTGTTAATGTGATATTTTCAGTTGGTTGGTAGTTACCTGACAAGTTAAATACGGCATAGCCAGAAGTCTTAAGTTCACCATTTTCATCAGATACTTTGTTTTGCGATGCAACAGTGACGGCCTCAAACCCAACACGCCATTCTGTTTTCACATAACTCAACATAGTGCGAGCTGTTAATGGGGCTATACGGTAAAGATTATCACTGGTATCGCGGCGTTCACCACGCACATAGCTGACCGTTCCATCTAGCTGCCATTCGTTACTTAGTGCTGCAAACCAGTTGGCATCAAGTCCATACAGTTTGGCATCGACATTACTGTATTGTAATGGTGTTGCATCACCCATCATGGTACTAAGGGCAATAACTGCGGCATCAGTTGAAGCTACACCTTGAATATAGTCATTGATGTGATGGTAGAACACACGTGGTGAGAAGGCCGCTTTTTGAGTATGCCAATCAAAACCGATTTCTGCTTGGTAGGCAGTTTCTTGGTCAAGGTTCACATCACCTACATAGTTGTTGCCATCAGCTAAACCTGATGTCGATTCCATTGTTGCCCATAGGTAACGTTCTTGATAGCTTGGTGCACGTTCTTTACGAGCTAAGCCTAGTTCAATATCTAAGTTATCATCTATTTTTCGTGTAAATACCGCGGCTAGATCAACCAAGTTATCATTTTTATCTCGGTCGGCATTGTTGAACTTTGTTGCTTGGGTATTTAATTGCATTTGCATCATTGCAGGCATTGACATTGCCCCCATTCCCATAGGGTTAACATTACTGTTAACTTGATCTGCATCCATAGATACACGGGTATAACGAAGTCCAGATTCTAATTTCCAGCTATTATTTAGTTGACCATTCCACTCTGCAAAGACACTATTGCGATCACGTTCAACACCTTTGTAGTTTTCAAGGTAGAAGTTAGCACTATTAGGATCAAACATGGTGGCATTATGATCTGCTTGATCGCCATCAACTCCCACTAACCAATTATTTTGGCCGTATGAAAAATGATATCCATACGATTCAACATCTGTTAGAGCGAAGCGATGCATGGGGTTTCCCATCATCGTTGGCCCTGTTCTTAGTGTGTAATTATTCATCAAATGCTCAGAATCTTGATAATTCAAACGAGCATTAAACTTGCCACCGTTATAAAGATCTTTGCTGAATTTAATTTTATAGTTCTCACCACGGGCATACATAATATCCATCGGTAGGGCTGCTGTGCCTGTTTCACCGGTATCATGATGTTCGATATCAAGTTCGACTTCATGACCTAGTTTTTGGAATGCGTAATTAATGCCAACAGTATCACGCTCATGTCTACTTGGATCGATTGTGCCGCCATCAAACTCAAGATCATCACCACGATCAACGCTACCTGCTACTTGGAAACGGTGGTTTTGGGTGGCCACGCTTGCTAATACGCCTGCGTAACGGCTATTACCATTTTCGGCATAGCCTGATGTTAAATTACCGTGAAATTCAGCTTCATCACCAGAGCCAAATTCAGCTTGTTTAGAATTGGCCATAATGGTACCGCCAATTGTTTCAATACCAGAGCTAACAGGAGCGATACCGCGATATAAAGCAACATCAGCTACACGTGATGCTGGCAGATAACTTAAAGGCGAATCCATGCTATTTGGGCCGGCTTTACTGATACGAACACCATCAATTAAGACGTTAACACGATCACCAAATAAACCACGGTATTGTGCAATGCTTGTTAGTGGTCCGTTACTGTTAATATTAGCGCCTGGAAGGCGTTTGATCATGTCTCCAGTATCGGGTGTTGCAATAGACAAAGGCGGTATGGCATAGGGTATTGCTTCGCTAGAAATGCCATCAACAGATATTGTTGGAAGACTAATATGTTCAGCATGTAATGGTGCATGAAGCCCCATCATTAATAATGGTAAAGGTAATAACTTAAAAGATTTCACAGTGTACTCCTAATATAGTTGCAGGCTATTTTAAGGGGTTTAGAGGCAAGAAAACTGTGTTTTATAGACTATATGTGTGTGAAATGACGCAATTTCATTTTTAAATCACATGTTAATGTGCCACTATTTAGCATCAATATCGTAAGGTTTTATTAATAATGGATGGTTTTACAAGTTCATATGTCACTGCTTTTCTACTGGGATTGTTCAGTACTGTTCATTGTATTGCCATGTGTGGTTCAGTGATTGGTGCATTAACGTTAAGCTTGCCGATAGAAATAAGAGAAAGTCAGAAAAAGATGTTCCCTTACGTATTTAATTATAATTTGGGCCGATTATTAAGTTATGGTGTTGCTGGTGCCATTGTTGGACTAATCAGTTCACCATTAGCGGCATTTGATGGCCATACAATATTACGATATCTATCTGTTTTTGTAATGATTGCAATGGGTTTGTATTTAGCGGGTTGGTTTCCCAAATTTGCTCGAATGGAACGTCTAGGCGGCCCGATTTGGAAGCTATTACAGCCAATTGGCCAGAAGCTATTGCCGGTACGAAAACATTCCCAAGCTTTCTTCTTGGGCATGATTTGGGGTTGGCTACCTTGTGGTTTGGTTTATGCTGGTTTGGCTGTGGCAGCAACTGCTGGCGATCCCGTCAATGGTGCATTAATCATGTTAGCTTTTGGTGCGGGAACTCTGCCCGCAGTGATGGGAGCCGGGTTATTTACTGGATTTCTTGCCTCAATGGCAAGAATAAAACATTTACGACAAATTGCAGGTGTTTCTATTATTTTAATGGCACTGGCTACCGCTTTTTGGCCAATGGATCACGGTGGCGCACATGACCATTCTGTTAATCATGTGCATCCCGTAGATCATTCACAAATGAATATGGAGTGAAGGGATGACAAATCTATTAGGAACATCTCCTCAAATTACACATATTTTACGAACACTACCGATGATCGCCGCCAGCGATGCAAGTGTATTGATCTACGGTGAAACAGGAACGGGGAAGGAGTTATTAGCTCAGGCTCTGCATGCAGAAAGTGGTCGAAAAGATAAAACTTTAGTAACGATTAACTGTACTTCATTACAGACAGATGGTATTGAATTAGATTTATTTGGTCGCTGTAATGCGGAAGGTGAAATCGAACATCGAGGTCGATTATTGGCAGCCGATGGCGGAACCGTATTTCTTGATGAGGTCAATGCTTTACCTCTTTCTGTTCAGGCAAAAGTATTACGCTTTTTAGAAGTAGGTGAATGTCAGTTACAAGGCAGTCATAAATTGCAGTTGGCGAATGTACGAATTCTCGCTGCAACAAGTGCAAACTTACAAGATGAAGTGACAGCAGGTCGTTTTCGGGCTGATTTATTTTACCGTCTACAAGTCGTACCGATAACGATGCCGCCACTAAGCGATCGTAGTGAAGATATCACGGTATTATTACGTCATTTTGGTCGTGAACTCGCGGGTACAAATGCCGTAGTCCGCTATTCAAAAGATGCAGAACATTGTTTGTTTACCTATGCTTGGCCGGGCAATGTTCGAGAGTTAAGCAATTTTTGTCAGCGTATGGCTTTATTAAATCCCGGTAAATTATTGCATGCTGAAGATCTACCTCCTGAGATGATGCCTGAAGTGGCTGCAAGTGAGCATCTATACACATTGCCGCCAACGGGAATTAAACTAGCCCAAGTTGAATTAGATTTAATAGAGCAAGCATTAGAAATGGCCGCCGGTAACCGCTCACGTGCAGCACGTTTATTAGGCATCAGTCGCGATACACTACTATATAGAATGCAGAAATACTCGCTATAATAGCGCTTACTAATTATTGCTAGGGTTTGTCATGAAACAGTATCTTGATCTATGTAATCGAATTATTGACCAAGGACATTGGATAGAAAATAAACGCACTGGCAAACGATGTCTGACGGTTATTAATGCAGATCTAAATTATGATGTGGCAAATAACCAATTTCCTTTAATTACTACTCGCAAGAGTTATTGGAAGTCAGCTATCGCTGAGATTCTTGGTTATATCCGAGGCTATGATAATGCTGCTGACTTTCGAGCATTAGGCACCAAAACCTGGGATGCTAATGCCAACGAAAATGAACAATGGTTAAATAATTCTTATCGAAAAGGTCCCGATGATATGGGCCGTGTTTATGGTATTCAAGGTCGTTCGTGGGCTAAACCTGATGGTGGGCATTTAGATCAGCTGCGTAAATTAGTGGATAACTTATCTCAGGGAGTTGATGATCGCGGTGAGATATTAAGTTTCTATAATCCAGGTGAGTTTCATATGGGGTGTTTGCGACCCTGTATGCATACTCATACATTTTCTTTGCTTGAAGATACGCTTTACTTAACGTCCTACCAACGTTCTTGTGATGTACCATTGGGTTTGAACTTTAATCAAGTGCAGGTATTTACGCTACTAGCATTGATTGCACAGATTACAGGCAATAAAGCAGGCATGGCTTACCATAAAATCATTAATGCCCATATTTATGAAGACCAACTTGAATTAATGCGAGACGTACAGGTGAAACGTGAGCCCTTTCCGTCGCCCCAATTAATCATTAACCCAGATATTAAGTCACTCGAAGATCTTGAAACATGGGTCACAATGGATGATTTTGACGTTGTTGGTTATCAAAGTCATGAAGCAATAAAATATCCATTTTCTGTCTAAATGTCTTAATGATTAGATAAGAATTAACTGTTTTAATAGTCGCTAATACTTATACTCAATCCTCAAGTAGTTTGGGTATAAACAATGGAGGATTCAGCTATGACAGATTCAACACCACAATTAACAGCCTATCCCGTGTGGGATAAAACAGTACGCATTTTTCATTGGGTCAATGTGTTATGTGTTTTAGGTCTAATTGCAGTAGGTACGGTTATTCTAAATGCAAAAGCATTAGGCGTTCCTAGTGATGGCAAGATCTTGCTTAAAACAGCCCATGTGTATATTGGCTATGTTTTTGCCGTGAACCTTACGTGGCGAATTATCTGGGGGTTTATTGGTAGTCGTTATGCGCGTTGGTCAGCCATTTTACCTTTTGGCTCTGAATATCGCGCCCAACTATCAGCAATGATTCAAGGTGTGAAAGCAGAAAAACCTGTTGGTTTCTTAGGCCATAACCCGATTGCACGATTAATGGTTGCCTTGCTTTTTCTCTTATTGAGTATTCAGATGATTACAGGGCTTGTTTTGGCAGGAACGGATGTCTATATGCCTCCCTTTGGTAATACAATTAAAGAATGGGTTGCTGTTGATAGTTCGACGATAGAGAGTGTGATGCCTTATTCCAAAGCAGGGGTGGATGAGGCTGCATATAAAGAAATGCGATCGTTTAGAAAACCTTTTATTACCACACATTATTATGTTTTTTATGTATTGCTGGCAGCAGTATTTCTTCACTTGTTAGGTGTAGTGGTGACTGAGTTGAAAGAGCGAAATGGACTTGTTTCTGCCATGTTTACGGGCAAAAAGGTCTTCGCTAAAAAGCCATTTGATCTAGATTAAATTATAGCTTTCCCATTTCGGCAAAAGAAATCGTTTCTCCATCGCCTACAATAATATGATCAAGGACGCGAATATTGACTAGATCTAATGCTGATTTTAATTGTTGCGTAATATTGTGGTCAGCCTGACTCGGCTCGGCAATACCAGAAGGGTGATTATGTGCCAATATTACTGCAGCGGCATTATGTTCTAAAGCACGTTTAACAACTTCTCGTGGATAGACGCTTGCACTATCAATCGTACCTGAGAATAGTTCATCAAATGCAATCATTCGATGTTTAGTGTCTAGAAATAAGCAGGCAAATACTTCATGAGAATGAGCACGTAGACGATGTTGTAAATACTGTTTAGTTGTCGCGGCATCGGTGAGTACGTTGCCTCGTAATAACGTGGACTTTAAATGTCGCTGACTCATTTCGAGCACTGCTTGAAGCTGCACATACTTTGCTGGACCAAGTCCGTATTGCTGACAGAAATCTCTTTCATTTGATTCAAGCAAGGCTCGTAGACTGCCAAAGTGGCGAAGTAATTGTCGTGCTAGTCCGACAGCCGAAAGCCCTGTGACGCCGGTTCGCAGGAAAATGGCAAGTAATTCGGCATCGGATAAACTCTCAGCACCTTGTTTAAGTAGTTTTTCTCGCGGCCTTTCATCCGCAGGCCAGTCCTTGATCGTCATTCATCTATTCCTTTAGATTAGAATTACCTAATCAATATACTGTTTTTAATAAAAACAATCACTTATTTTTGAGTTAAGTGCTTAAAAATAGTATTCTACTGGGTCTTATTTTTATGATTTTAGTGTTGAATGGCCGGTAAACTTTATATAAAGACATTTGGTTGTCAGATGAATGAATATGATTCATCAAAAATGGTAGATGTTCTTGCGCAATCCCACCAATTAGAAGTAACAGATGTGGCAGAAGATGCTGATGTGTTATTGCTTAATACGTGTTCTATCCGTGAAAAAGCACAAGAAAAGGTGTTTCACCAACTTGGGCGTTGGAAAAAATGGAAGGATGACAAGCCTGACTTAATTATTGGGGTTGGTGGTTGTGTAGCAAGTCAAGAGGGCGATGCTATTCGTCGTCGCGCACCCTATGTTGATGTGATTTTTGGGCCCCAGACCTTACACCGTCTGCCTGAGATGATTACTGATGTTAAGAAAAGTCATAAGCCCCGCATTGATATCAGCTTCCCTGAGATAGAAAAATTCGATAATTTGCCTGAAGCGAAAGCAGATGGTCCTTCGGCTTTTGTATCGATCATGGAAGGCTGTAGTAAATATTGTACGTTCTGTGTTGTGCCTTATACCCGCGGCGAAGAAGTTAGCCGCCCTGTTGATAAAGTACTCATTGAAATTCGAGCGCTAGCGGCACAAGGTGTACGCGAAGTGAACTTACTTGGGCAAAATGTGAATGCATACCAAGGCGAAATGGATGGTGAGGATACGGCTGATTTGGCTTTATTAATCCATTATGTTGCAGCCATTGAAGGGATTGATAGAATTCGTTTCACTACTTCACATCCTGTCGAGTTCTCGGATAGTTTGATCGAAGCCTTTGCTGAAGTGCCTGAGCTGGTGGATCATGTTCATTTGCCGATTCAATCAGGTTCAGATCGCATCTTAGCGATGATGAAACGTGGTCATACGGCATTAGAATACAAATCTAAATTACGTCGCTTACAAAAAGTACGACCGAATATTAGTTTGTCGAGTGATTTTATTATTGGTTTCCCTGATGAAAGTGATGCTGATTTTCAAGCGACTTTAGATTTGGTTAAAGAAATGAATTTTGATCATTCTTTCAGCTTTATTTATAGCGCTCGGCCAGGCACGCCAGCGGCAGCCTTTATCGATTCTGTCTCTGATGAGGTTAAAAAGAATCGTTTGAAGCAGATTCAAGAGCAATTGCTCGAACAAGAAGCCGCACACAGCCAAGCTATGTTGGGAAGCACTCAGCGAATTTTAGTGGAGCGTGTTGCTGAACGAGTTGATGGCGAGATGAAAGGGCGTACTGAAAATAACCGTTCGGTTGTTTTTTCTGGTGCTCAATCTTTGTTGGGCAAGTTTGTCGACGTCAATATTACTGAAGCTTATAGTAATTCCCTGCGTGGTGAATTGCTTGCTGACAGTATTATTCTTTAAAACATTGAGAACTTCATTTTGACAACAGAAACACCTTCATTAGACACGATTAATTTTGAACTAAACCCTGCTGATAATCCTCGTTTAGCAAACCTTTGCGGCCATCTTGATGAACATTTGAGAATGTTAGAGCGCGGCTTTGGTGTTGAAGTTAACAATCGAGGCGGTAAATTTCAGATCATTGGTAAGGCTGAAATATTGGCAACAGTCCAAGAGGTTGTTAATGAGCTTTATGCTGAAACCGCACAAACAGTCTTAGTTGCTGAACAGGTTCATATGGCTATTCGCCAAGCAGATGGCGAGGAAACACTTCCTGTTGTTGAGCAACAAGAAGTCGTGATAAAAACCAAGCGTGGCTTGGTTAAGGCGCGTGGTGAAAATCAACACGACTACCTAAAAAAAGCGATGGCCTATGACATTAGTTTTGGTATCGGTCCAGCGGGAACAGGTAAAACATATTTAGCCGTCGCGTGTGCTGTAGAAGCATTGGAACGTGATTTTGTACGCCGTATATTACTGGTAAGACCGGCAGTTGAAGCGGGGGAGAAGTTAGGTTTCTTGCCTGGTGATTTGAGCCAAAAAGTCGATCCGTATTTACGTCCTTTATATGATGCTTTATATGAGATGCTAGGCTTTGAGCGCGTTGCAAAACTGATTGAACGTAATGTGATTGAAGTGGCGCCGCTTGCCTATATGCGTGGTCGGACATTAAATGAATCATTTATCATTTTAGATGAGGCGCAAAATACGACTAAAGAACAAATGAAAATGTTTTTGACGCGCATGGGCTATAACTCAACGGCAGTGATTACGGGTGATATTACTCAAATTGATTTGCCGAACCCACAAGCATCTGGTTTGCGCCATGCGATTGAAGTATTAAAAGATGTTGATGGTATTGGCTTTACATTTTTCCAAGCGAAAGACGTTGTGCGTCATTCCTTAGTCCAAAAAGTTATTATAGCGTATGAAACGTCTGAGAGAGCGCAACAGTGATGATCATTACGGATGTGCAGATAGCGTGTGAGGGTGACATGCCTAGCAATGAGCAATTTCAACAGTGGGCAGAAGCAGCTATGCAACACGTTGAAGAAGATTGTGAATTAAGCATTCGTTTGGTAGACAATGAAGAAAGTACGGAATTAAATTCGACCTATCGTGGCAAAGAGGGACCGACTAATGTGTTGTCCTTCCCCTTTGATGCTCCTGTACCCATGGAACCACGACTATTAGGTGACTTAATTATCTGCGTGCCAATCGTTGAAAAAGAAGCGGCAGAACAAGGTAAAAAGGTTGATCATCATTGGGCCCATATAGTGGTGCATGGTTGTCTACATTTGTTAGGCTATGATCATATTGAGGATGATGAGGCAGAGATCATGGAAGAGCTCGAGAAAAAGGTTTTACAGACCTTAGATATTGATAATCCATATCAACAAGAGATGCAATCATGAGTGAAGGACGATCGAGTAACTCTAAAAGTAGTTTGACGTGGGTTCAACGTATGGGCCAAGGCCTGCTTGAGCCACAAGATCAAGAGCAACTTATTGAGCTGATTCGTAGCGCGTCAGAGCGTCATATTATAGATGCTGAAGCCCTCTCTATCGTAGAAGGTGCATTAAGCGTATCGCAAATGCAGGCACGAGATGTGATGATCCCTCGATCTCAAGTAGTGATGGTTTCACGCGATGCATCTGCTGAAGAAACGTTAAAGCTTATTACGGAAATGGCACACTCTCGTTATCCTGTCATCGATGATGATCGAGATGATGTTATTGGTATCTTGCTCGCCAAAGATTTATTAGCTGCAGTTGTTTCTGCTGATAGGTTTGAGTTTGATCTTAGAGAGATTATGCGCCCTGCGGTATTTATTCCTGAAAGTAAACGTCTGAATGTGTTGTTGCGAGAATTTCGAGCACGGAGAAATCATATGGCAATTGTTGTTGATGAATATGGTGGCGTTGCAGGCATGGTTACAATCGAAAATGTGCTGGAACAAATAGTGGGTGAAATTGAAGATGAGCATGATATTGATGATGATGCACCTATCTTAAAACATGGTGACTCAAGCTATACAATAAAAGCTTTGACGTCAGTGGAAGACTTTAATGAATATTTCTCCAATGATTGGAGTGATGATGATTTTGATACCGTGGGTGGCTTTGTTATGAATCACTTTGGTCATTTACCTGCACGTAATGAGCAAGTCACTATAGGTGATTTTAAATTTACGGTAATGAGAGCTGACAATCGACGTATTCATTTATTAGAAATGACGGTTCTCAATAAAGGATCAGTGACATCTGATTTAGATGATGAGCCAAAAGAATAATAAGCACCCTTTAATTTGATGTTATTGATATAAGGAAATATAAATAATGTCTAAGCTATCTTGGCCTAGCAATATTGTCGCTCTATTGGCGGGTGCATTGCTGCCATTCTCCTTCTCTCCTTTTCATTATTATCCTGTCGCAGTGATAAGTTTAGCCTTGTTGTTTTGGTCGTGGAATCATACTTCAGCTAAACAAGCTGCACTGCGTGGTTTTCTCTTTGGAATTGGAATGTTTGGCGTTGGGATTTCATGGGTCTATGTTGCCATTCATGATTTTGGTCAAGCCAATGTCGCTTTAGCAGGGCTGCTAACCGCTTTATTTGTCAGCTTTTTAGCCTCTTACCTTGCTCTGTTTGGTTGGATAATTCACCGTTTAACAAAAGGTAAATTAACAACGCTTGATACGGCATTATTACTACCCGTTTCTTGGTTGGTGTTTGAGTGGTTTAAAGGTTGGTTCTTAACAGGCTTACCTTGGTTGGAAGTGGGTGCTGGGCAAATTGATGGCCCATTGAGTGGTTATACACCTGTAATAAGTGTGTTGGGCGTCTCGCTACTAACAGCAATAACAGCTTCTTTAGCGCTGATTTCTTGGCAAAATAGACAATGGTGGCCAATCATTGTTGCGGGCCTAATTTGGACGGGGGGCGGCTTTCTTAAAACGGAGGAATGGACGCAGCCTGTTGATGAAGCACTTCAGGTGACAATTATTCAAGGTAATATTCCACAAGAGATAAAGTGGGATCCCGATCAGTTTTTTAAGACATTGGCGTTATATCAAGCAAGAACAGAAGAAAACTGGGAGAGCGATTTAATCGTTTGGCCTGAAAATGCTGTGACAGTCTTTCACCATCAGGCAAAAGAGTTCTTTCTAGACCCGTTAGCTCAGCTTGCAAAGGAAAATCAGACTGAATTATTACTTGGCTTACCTGTTATGGAACAAGAAACAGAGCACTATTACAATAGTATGATGACACTGGGGAAAGAGGAGGCTTTTTACTATAAAAGCCACTTGGTACCTTTCGGCGATTATATTCCTTTGGAATGGTTGAGAGGGTTGATTTCATTTTTCGATTTACCTATGTCTTCATTTCGCCCCGGGCCGATCTCTTCAGAACTATTAAAGCTTGTTGGGCAACCTATAGGTTTGTCTATTTGTTATGAAGATACATTTTCTACAGAAATATTACGTAGCTTGCCTGAAGCAACAATCTTGATTAATGCAACTAATAATGCGTGGTATGGAAACTCTTTTGCGCCGCATCAACACCTACAAATCTCTCAGAATCGTGCTTTAGAAATGGGGCGTCCGCTCATTAGATCGACAACAAATGGAATTTCAGCCTTTGTTGATTTTAAAGGTCATATAGTGAAGCAAACACCTCAGTTTCAAGAAGCTATACTCACTGGAAAAGTTCAACCTCGACGAGGAGAAACCCCTTACATTATGTGGGGACAACTGCCTTTGTTGCTATTGTCTCTGTTCATGTTGCTGGTGTGGGCGTATTATCGGCGAATTAGTAGAGGCAATCAGGCGAATTAATGCAGTTTTTAACCATACAACGCATTCTAGGTATTTTATTAGGGCTATTTAGTTTTACACTTTTGCCCCCTATTGCAGTATCAATGTATTACCAAGATGGTTCAACCCAGGCCTTTGTCGATGCTTTCTTGTTATTACTGCTTGCGGGCGTGGCTTTTTGGTTTCCTGTACGCAAGCATCGAAAAGAGTTAAAGGTGCGTGATGGCTTCTTAGTTGTTGTGATGTTTTGGGTAACGTTGGGGATATCAGGAGCAATACCCTTTTACATGACACAAGTACCCGCGATGTCATTTACGGATGCGGTATTTGAGTCAATGTCTGGCCTAACTACAACGGGGGCCACCGTCTTAACTGGCTTAGATGATTTACCCAAAGCAGTATTGTTTTATCGTCAGTTCCTTCAATGGTTGGGCGGCATGGGGATTGTTGTTTTAGCAGTCGCTATCTTGCCGTTACTAGGGATCGGGGGGATGCAACTCTATCGTGCTGAAACACCAGGTCCAATGAAAGATTCTAAGTTGACTCCACGCATTACCGAAACTGCTAAAGCACTTTGGTATATCTATCTAACATTAACGGTTTCTTGTGCAATCGCTTTTCACTGGGCGGGAATGACATGGTTTGATGCCATTGGACATAGTTTTTCGACTGTTGCTATTGGCGGGTTTTCAACTCACGATGCTAGCATTGGCTTCTTTAATAGCGCTACGATTGAAATGATTACGGTCGTGTTTATGTTGCTGGCGGGAATGAACTTTTCACTGCATTTTTTAGCCTGGCGACATCGTTCTATAAAACATTACTTTGCTGATTCTGAGTTGCGAGTTTATTTATGGATCTTGGCAATCATTTCTGTTGTAACATCAACGTATCTGTATTTTACACATACGTTTGAAACACCTTGGACGGCGATTCATCAGGGTATATTTCAAACGGTATCGATAGGAACAACAGCTGGGTTTACGACAACTGATTATTCTCTATGGCCAGGCTTCTTGCCAATATTGCTATTAATGACCAGTTACATTGGTGGTTGTGCGGGTTCGACAGGCGGCGGAATGAAAGTAATTCGCGTGATGTTGTTGTTTAAGCAAGGGTATCGTGAAGTTTTACGCTTGATTCACCCTAATGCCATTTTTGCTATAAAAGTAAATAATAAGGCCTTGCCGCCTAAAGTGGTAGGCGCGGTATGGGGCTTCTTTGCTTTATATATTTTCTGCTTTAGTATTATGCATTTATTTTTAATGGCAACAGGTCTTGATATTGTGACCTCGTTTTCTGCAGTAACGGCCTGTTTAAATAACTTGGGCCCTGGCTTGGGAGAGGTGGGCGCAAATTATGGTGATATAAATTCGCCCTCTAAATGGGTATTATGCGTTGCCATGTTATTGGGCCGTTTAGAGATCTTTACTTTGTTAGTGGTATTAACCCCCGCTTTTTGGCAGCGTTAAACGGTGACTAAATCATCTAAATGGGATACGATTTATAGTCAAAAAACGGATCAACCTTCAGCTTCGTATGTATTGACAGAGAATAAACACCTATTGCCTACGCAGGGTAAGGTTTTAGAT
>Ga0209707_1001372_pt1 | contig 13775 bp, 9 predicted proteins | sample EN4Hudsemesocosm_FD_184630 | JGI IMG/M metagenome (GOLD analysis project Ga0209707, IMG submission 184630) | Methane-oxidizing microbial communities from mesocosms in the Hudson Canyon - EN4B Hudson Canyon (SPAdes) (version 2) | ecosystem: Environmental > Aquatic > Marine > Cold seeps | place... | reverse complement strand
CAATTTAACCATCAATGCTCACCATGCCATGCCTGACGGTGGTTCATTAACCTTTACCACAAAGGCTGTACACCTATCTCATACTGAAGCATCCCTATTAGGCTTATCAGAGAATGACTACTTCAAATTATCTGTAACGGATACAGGCAAAGGTATTAGCCAAGAAGTAATCAATAAAATATTTGACCCATTCTTTAGCACCAAAGGTGCTAATGGTACAGGACTAGGATTAAGTCAGGTCTATGGTTTTATGGAACGTGCTGGTGGTATTGTCAGTGTTTATTCTCAACCAGAACATGGCAGTGAATTCATTCTTTACTTTCCTCGCTATCGTGGAAATGATGAAATCAATGTTTCAGAAAACACGCAGTCGAACATGCTACAGCAAGGCAATGGAGAAACAGTCCTAGTCGTAGATGATGAACCTGCTTTACGTGAATTAGCCCATGAAATTTTATCCTTGGCAGGATATCGAGTATTAATGGCCAATGATGGTGATAATGCCATGGACATTTTGGCTGCAAACACCGTTGACTGTGTATTAAGTGACGTTGTTATGCCGAATATTGATGGTTATCAATTAGCACGTCATATAAAAGAGAACTATCCAGATATCAAAATTCAGCTAGCCAGTGGCTTTAGTGATAATCGGCATATTTCCTCTCCCGATAAATCATTACACGCGACAATGTTACATAAGCCCTACAGCTCATCTGAATTAGTCACTCGTATTGCCGAACTTATTCAGGATGAAGATCATGACTGAATCAAATGAATCTTGGCATTGGACGCCAGCCTTTAGTGTTGGCATTGACGCTCTTGATGACGATCATAAACGTTTGTTTCAGTTATTTTATGAAGCGCACTTAGTTAGCCAAGAAGATAATTATAATGTTGAACTGTTACACACATTAGCAAACGAACTACTGCTCTACACAGAATCTCATTTTAAACGAGAAGAAGCAGTGATGTTGGCTTCAAATTACCCCCATTGCAAAGAACATTTTGCAACTCATAATACAATCATCAAACAATTACAGCAGACACTACAAAAGATAGTCGATGGTAATGAGTCAGTTGCAGAATTTATTCATTTCTTCAAAGACTGGTTTGTTAATCATATAAAAAAAACAGACAAAGAGATCCATCACTATACAAAAGACTGTGAACAAGAGATAGAACAAGCATTAATTATTGCTGGTCCACTCACCGTTCCAGCAGTGATAAATATTTATGTCGTTGATGATGAACAACAACAAGTCGACATGATGGTCGAAATAATTGATGTAGCAGGACTTTCAGCAACAGGCTTTATTTCAGCCGAAGTGTTTATCGAACAAGGTATTTCTAATAATGACATTATCTTGTTGGATTTGAACATGCCTAATATGGATGGCATAGAAGTGATGAGATTACTTCATGCCAGAGACTGTTTACCTACCTATCTTTTGATTAGTGGTTTTGATGAACGTGTATTACATTCTGCTAAGCAGTTTGCAGATGCAAAGAAGATTACGGTTGCAGAAACATTTACCAAACCGCTTGATACACGCTTATTTATTGAGTGTATTAATCAAATACATGGTGAAAAGAAACTTTCAATTGATAAATTGGCAAGTGAACAAGGCCCTCATCACACAAGCGATATTAATGATAATGCTCCCCTATCCCGCTCAGAATTAATTACCGCTATTGAACGACATCAATTTGTCCTCTTCTATCAACCTCAAATAGATATTCAATCAGGAAAGTTGCATGGTCTTGAAGCACTTATTCGTCTTCAGCACCCAGAACGCGGTTTAATATTTCCTGATCAATTCATTGCCTTAGCTGAACAATACAATTTAATTTCTGATCTCACCAATGAGGTCTTTCACCTATCCATAAGTGATTATTTTTCTTTTTGTGAAATAGGCATTAAGGCTAAAATATCTATTAATATTTCAGCCCAGGATTTATTAGATCTATCTATGCCTGAACGCTTATCAGCCCTACTCAAAGAAAAACACATTCCGACTAATGCTATTACTATTGAGCTTACAGAGTCAGCAGTGTTAAGTTCCGTATCTGATTCATTGGATATCTTAAACCGTTTACGAATGAAAGGTTTTCCTCTGTCTATCGATGATTTTGGCACTGGAAATTCATCTCTAGTACAACTGTACCAAGCCCCCTTCACTGAGCTCAAAATTGATCAGCATTTTATTATGAGAATGATGAATGATGATGAAGCGATGTCTATCGTTAAAATATGTATTTTATTAGCGAAAGAGCTCAAAATGGATACTGTTGCTGAAGGTGTGGAAACACAACAGATTTGGGATAAGTTACACGAATTAGGTTGTGATATTGCTCAGGGTTACCATATTTCCAAACCTATTCCCCTGAAAGCATGCACTGAATGGATTTCAAATAATCAGTAGCTTTTCAATTTTTAACATTTTATGATGCCTGCTCATCGGCTCAAATTAAATTACAAACTTCAAACTCATCAAGGATTAGATATGACTTTTTCTCGACAACTATTAATAGCATCAACATTATGTGGCCTTCTTTTTACCTCTGCTTGCGTGAGTCAAAAAGAAAACATGGTAAAACAAAATTATCCTTTAGCTTATGCTGACGGGTTTGATGATGGTTGCCACAGTGGTAAACATGCTGGTGGTAGTTGGTTTGATCAATTCAAAAAAGATGTCATTCGTTTTGAAGAGGATGCTAAGTATGCTCAAGGATGGTCAGATGGCTATAGGCAGTGTGAAACTCAACAGGAAGCACTTCAGCGTCAGATTCGAATGAATATTGAGCAGCAACAATTGAATGAAGATAGAAAACGTAATAAGAGGGATGAAAAACGTCATTTAGAGCGTGAAATTCTAAAAGGAATCGATACCAAAGGTCTTGAGAACTTGTAATAGGCTCGGAGCACTTTAGATGACTCGTTTAATCTGGCTATTTCTACTGCTACCTATTGTGTCGTGCTTTGATAATCAAACTCAAGGTAATGATAATAGCGAATTACCTTACATTCAATCACCTCTAGAGGTCTATGTATATGAATGTAATAATGAATTAAGCTTCACAGCAAGTGTAGAAGAAAGTGGGCTATGGCTATTTCTGCCATCAGGAACCATTAACCTTCACGCTGCTCCTTCAGATTCAGGTGATAAGTTCAGTAATGATGCAATAAGCTTTTGGCATAACGGACATACAGCAAAGCTTGAAAGTGATTCATTACAGAATGTTAACTGTTCAAACAACCCTACAAAAGCAGTTTGGGAGCATGCTAAATTAAGCGGTGTGGATTTTAGAGCTATTGGAAACGAACCCAACTGGGACTTAGAAATCACTGCTGGTGATGAAGTGATTTTCAACAATGACTATGGAAACGAACCCATCAGTTTCCTCACTCCCGAACCAATCACCGTACAAGAAACTAGAACAACGACCTATGAAGCAATAAAGAATAATAAAAAAATAACCCTCATTCTTAAAGCAAAAGAAACGGCTTGTACTGACTCGGTGAGTGGTCAATCTTATGAAACAACAGTAACAGTACACTTTGATGGGGAAATATTTAATGGCTGTGGCCAATCATTGCATTAGTGTTAAATAATTTTACATTCGCATATTTGCCCACCTTTATTAAAGCTGTATCATTTCATCCTTTCTTATAATCCAATAAACACTGAACCATCCTAATTATGAAACAATTTTCCTCCATCCTTCTATCGTTATGTCTTTTCCCAGCACTCAGTTTTGCAGCATTAATAGAGCTTAGTACAGGTGATAAAATCAATGCTGCCATTACCGAAAAAACAGCTAATTATGTAAAAGTAAATCATGCTATTTTAGGTGAGTTAACCATTAAAACTGCTAATATTATCTCCATCGATAATGATGAAATCCCAGAGTCTGAAAGCCTCCCTATTGCGGCTGTGGAAGATGAAATAGATCAAGATAATGGTTTGTTCGGAATGGGACTTTTATCTAGCTGGGATCGTAGCTTCACACTTGGTATTAATGGAAAACAAGGGAATTCTGACGCACTTGATTTTCACACCGCTTTTGACGCTGATTATAAGGACGATGATAAACGGTGGGATTTGGGTATTTACTACAATTTCAGTGAAGAAGATGGTCAAAGTACTCATGATGATTTAAATATTCACCTAATGCGTGACTGGTTGCTATCAAACTCCCAGTGGCTATATTTTGCTTCTGTTAAATATGATTGGGATAAGTTCAAATCTTGGGATTATCGTTTAACAGGTATTGCAGGTATTGGTTATGACTTCATAAAAAAAGAAAATTTATCCCTAACCGGTCGAACAGGTATTGCAGGCAAGAAAAACTATGGTAGTGATGATGACAATTTTGAGCCAGAATTAATGCTCGGACTTGATGCTGATTGGACTATAAATAAAATACAATCCATTACCTTTAAAACAGAGTTTTTCACGCCATTTGAACAAGCCAGAGACTTCAGAAACCTTTCACGATTAGATTGGAAGTTTAAACTTGATTCCTTAATGGATCTTAGCTTTAAAGTAGGCCTTGAAAACGAGTATGAATCACAAGTAGATGCAGGAACCAAGCATAATGACTTTAAATATAGAGCTGCTATTGTGTGGGGATTATAGGTTGCCCCATCCAGAAAGAGCGATTGTAGTAGTCAAGGAGCCATAGCCTCTTTCTGGTTTAACAACAGGTATGTACTATAATATTTATATATATTAGCCACATACCTAACCGTTTCAGTTCCGATTAATCTAGCAGCAGCGATTTCTACATTTTTAAACCAGATGTTTTTATCTAACCCCATTTTCTCCGCATGGTTCCTCATCTTGCGAACATTGGCAGGGCCGGCATTATAGGCCGCCCATGAAAAGAACATCTGATCTTCTTGCGTAATATCTGGGCTATTAAAATAACGCTCTCTTAAAAAGCTCATATATTTTGTACCAGCATGAATATTGTTCTCAAGCAGCGTTATATTATTGATTGCAACATGCTTGTCTGCTGCTGTGGAAGGTAATATTTGCATCACTCCAATTGCACCACGATGACTCTTCAGTCTCTGATCGAGTCCTGATTCTTGATAAGCTTGGGCAATGAGCTTTAAATGATTAATATCATACTGCTCTCCATATTTTTTGAACATATCAACTAGAGTTCGATATTTCTGTCGTTCTTCATGTTGTTTTAAATTTTCCAACTTTTGATCGCGGCCATAAAACTGGTTAAAAATCACATTTCCTAACAAGGTGCCTTTTTTTACTTTTTTAGAAAAAGCCTCCAAATGCTTTTTTAGTTCAGGATTGTTTTTCCTAACTGCCCAGCCAACTGAACCTGCATCATTCAATACTAGATCATCTCGTACTTCAATATTGGGTAACACTTTGGCCCACAATTTGGCCTTAAAATCATCAATGACGGTGATATCAATTGCACCAGAATTTAACATTTCCAATATATCTTCACTGCTTAAATAGTCTTCAGCCTCTATGATATTAATGGCTTTAAGGTCTTTCAGAATCAACATTTCATTTAATGTATTTAAATGTGTTAAATAGCTACTTCCTTTCACCACATAGACATTTTTTCCAGCCAAATCATCTAATGTTGAAACATTGACCTTGCTACCACGGTTAAGCACTACTAATTCATTGATATTTTTGCTATGACCCGATGCAAAATCTACGTCTTTTTTCCTCTCATCCGTAATCGTCAGAAAGCCTGCTGCAATATCTCCCTTTCCAGCTAGTAAATAAGGAATTAAATCATCGAAGTTGACTGGAACATATACAATACGAGTCTTTTCATCTTCTTTTTTGGTCCCCTTATTTAACGCTTTTTCATAGTTGTCCAATAACTTAACAATTAACCCAGAAATCTTGCCATCTTCAATATAAAAATCTGTTTTCCCAGGAACGACCAACGCCCGAATAATTTTTCGTTGTTTTAATTGAGTTAGATCATCAGTATATCTTTCATCTATATAGCTAGGTGTTAAGTGGTGAAATTCTTGTTCTGCTTTAACCGGCTGGAGACTTACTTTAATCACCGCCCCCTTCTCTTGCTCTTTCATAACAGGGTTTTCAAGCTCTTTTCTTCGATCCGCTTGTTCAATAACCGTCGTTACCTGATGACTATCGACCTGATTGTTCTCACTATCATGGTTGTCATTGTTACCCTGTATTAAAAAATATGCTGCAGCACATAGAAAAATTAAAACTACATATTTGTATAAAAGCTTAAGGGGCATTTCTCGTTCACTAATCATAAAATAAAATTAAGGTAAGAATCCTTCGCACTTACTATCAACATCTCCCTCTTGAAGTAAGTTCCAGAATTTTGACAATACTACATCCGCAAGTATGAGTTCTGGAACAACAGAAAAAGCCATTGATGTTAACGTGTTTATACTAGGTAAAATCGTTACTGCTGGGCTCCTTAGATCACCTTTAACACTTATCGGTGTTTTCGGTTTGAAGATCCTCTTATTATCTGTATAAAGTGTTAAGTCGATAGTCTCATTCTTTAGGTTAATGTTTCCATCACCATTTGCCTCTAGATCTGGTGTGGTTACAATCAACATTTTCAGATCGGCAATACCACGTTTAATTTGATGATGACTCATTGCGCAATGAATTCCTGTTTGCTCTTTCTGAACTAAATGGTCAAAAAACCATGCTAAGAAATCAATATTTAACAATGCAAGACTAGCCTCATGTAACACACCATTATCCAGTGCTACAGCAATATCACCATCTAAAGACGCGGCGATTTCAGCTAATGAATGCCCCGTTCCAGATAGGTTCATATGCATGGTTAAATCACCTTCAAGCACATGATTTTCAATAAGTTGAGAAGCTACTTGGCCTACATCCACATCATCAGCCTGAATTTCAAGATTAATATGTGGCCGTTCTGTATCAGTAGAAATAGAAGCATCCATACTGATAAATCCTCCATCAAACACTAAGTTAGCCGAATTGATAGTCAATACATCTTCAGAAGCCTCGACATGAACTATGGCCGTATCAATATTAAACTTAGTTCCTACAATCTCATCAGCTGAAATATGCAGATCTAACCCTATATTTTTAATGGCATCGAATGGTAATAACTCAGATGAAAATAATCTCTTATTCTCTCCATTAACAACATTTGGCGTATATTTTTCATGATGTATTGCAATATCTTTTAAATCTAACTGCTGGGTAAACAGTGTTCCTTTTACTATTGGATAGTCATCAATATAACTTACGATAACATCACTTCCAAAGTGAGTTGAGCCAATGTCTATATCGCCTTTAACGATAGACCTCTCATTACTACCCTCGATGAATCCTACAAATCGAATAGCTTCAAGATCTGCTACTTCAATACCTAACTTTTCACCTAATAATATCGGCTTATCTATTTCAAGCTCTATGTCTAACTTAAGCTCATCGCCCATCTGGTAGTTATCAAAAACTCCTTTTGCTGCTAGTTGATATAACTCTGTATCTATACTAGACAAGACTAAGCTCTCAATACCTAAACTACCATCATGATTTGACACTGTAATATGCCCTGTCAATGTTCCAATATCAGGTATTTGTTGATCTAGGATATGTTCTAGAAGAACGGACGCTTCTGTCTCAAATTGTGCGTTTAGATTTAACTTATGTTCATCTAATATATTAAGGATTTGTCCCGTTGCAGTGATGATTTTCTCATCTGCACCTTTAATAGTCAGCACAATATCTTCTAATCCTAATGCACGATGACGATCTATTAATCTTGCTGTGACATTCACACTTCCAAAGTCTGGTAGGTCCTGATTTATAATAGAAGCCAAGCTAGTATTACTATCCGCTTCCGCTATTAAACTAATATCAACATCTGATAATGTACTGTTACTTAGTAAGCCAGTAGTTCCAATTGAACCTGTACCAAGCAAATGTAAGCCCGAATGGTTTAACACAGTGAAATTTAAGTCAGTTACAGTCAGTGATGTTGAGTTACCTGATATTTTGTATTGTCCATATGCCTTTTCAATATCAGGTAATGTCATATCAAGATAGCGTGCAAGCTGATGTGAGTCCCATGTCAGAAACTCAGCACCCATTAACAAACCCGACCATATTAGACCGTCATCATAGTAAAGATCCTTAACACCTCCTTCGAGCATCATCCAAACCGATGATTTATCACCTATATTTACTTGCAAATCTTGCAGTGAAAAGTGAGTTCCTTGCCCTTGAATGTTGGTGCTAAGCTTTAGCTCACCTAATGGTGGTAATGTAGTGTCAATCCAAGGTGCCAAAGTCTCCATTTTGACAAGTTGGCTATCCAATTGTAACGATAACGCTTTAATAGGCTCCGCTTGCCTTATATCTCCAAACTGAACTTTGCCATGACTCTGTAAGGTAATACCATCTACATGGTGAACGGATATGTTTTCTACATTTAATTCTGACTTGTTTAACGAACCGGACAGGTTTAATTTAGCTGTTAGTGCATCTATTCCTGCAATATTATTAACATTGTCTTTCAGAAAATTAATATGTTCAATATTCTGCCCAGATAGCTCGATATTCAAATCAAGTGCAACGTGCTCGATATTACTGCCCACAACAAACTCATCTGACTTGCCCGACACCGTTATTTTCAACTGTTGCTTGCGACCAATAATGATATTTATATCGCTTAGTGACAGTTCATTGCTAGCCAGTACTAGGCTTGTCTTTGCAAAAACATTACCCAGCTCTGGTATTTGTTTTCCAATAAGTGGCTGAAATGCCATCGTTGAAGCTGATGTAGCAGCAATGTCTACGTCTAATTCAACATCAGAAAAACGGTAATCACTATCAATATTAAACTGACCTGTTCCACCAGCATTCACTTTGAAGTCTTGTTCATCGACTAGCTGTAGGTTCATCTTCTTAATCAAGCCTGCATATTGATTAAAAGTGACTAAGCCATCAAGTTCAATATTAGTAAACGTTATAGGTGCAATGGGCACAAACAATCGTTCAATAAGCTCAGGGTTTCTGACACTACCATTTACATATAACTCAGTCTCAAAATCACCCAATACATCGTCGATATCACCCTTAAGACTAATATCTATCGTGCTTTTGTTTACTAGTGTGGCATTTAAATCTGTAATGTGTAAATTATCCCAATCACCTTTTAATCCAAAGTCTAAATGTGCCTTACCCAAAGCCGGTAAACCTACAAAAAAATGTTGAGCAATAACTGATAGTTCAGTTACATCCCCTGTAAATTTCAGGTCAAAACCTTCTAGTTCAAGTGATTCACCCAAACTTCCTTGTATTACAAAGGAAAAGTTGGGAAGTTGAAAAGCTAGATTAATCGGGAACAACTGCTCATGTTTGTTTAGTTGTGATACTGAACCTAAATTTCCGGTAAGCTCAAATGGAGACTGTTCGAACTCTCCTACACCAGAAATAGTAACTTCCCCCTCTTTATTATCAAAGATACTGATATTTTCGAGATAGAGATCTAGTGGTTCACTGCCTTGGCACTCACATAAAACATTCACATTAAAAAGTTGTGCATGCTCTATAGTCGGAATAAGTAGATCTTCACTGTCAATAGTCAAGGAAGAAGCTAAATTGCTAATAATTATTTTTGAATCTCGAACAATCAGTTTCTCAATATCAAAACGCTCTGAAAATACACTCATTAAAGAAAATTGAATTTCAATAAGGTCAGCGGTAATCTTTTGATTACCTGCCTGTGTTTGCGCCTTAATATTCTTCGCTATAAGTGTGGAAGTGCTAGATAGCTCCATTGAAGTAATATCAATTGTTTCTATTTGATAATCACTAAATGCGTGTATAGCCCAAATTAAACCTTCAGAATAATCCTCTTCATCCAGAGTAAATACTATCGCTAGCGTTGAAACTATTACAAAAAGTATTAATGTAACTGTTGTTTTTATTATCTTCATCTTGCTAGCGTAAACCATTTATAAATATTGTTGTAATTTAGGTTTTGTTTTGATGATGATTAAGCTATATTCAGCATATGATATTCTCAAAAAACATATACATCCTACTCATATTTCTATTTGCTATTAGCGGGTGTGCATCATTTAATCCAACGCCTGTGGAAGAGGTTAACTTTACTGACAGGTCAAAGACTCAGCAAGAGAATAATGTCAGAGTTTCTGTTTCTGTGCTGACTAATGCAGAAAGTGAAGCTATTTTTGGTGTAAACCTCGCATTACGCTTTATTCAAGCAGTATGGATTGAAATTGAAAATAACGATGATCACCCCTATTGGTTAATATCATCAGCTTTAGATCCAGAATATTTTTCCCCACAAGAAGTAGCCTATAGTAGCCATCGTTTTCTACAACGAAAATATAACAATCAAATTGATGAACATTTTTCTAAGCTTGATTTTAAAAATCCAATAACAGCACATTCTACCCATTCAGGCTTTATTTTCGTCAATCTAGATGAGGATGAGAAAGAGCTTGATATCGATCTCATTAGTAAACAAGAAACAAAGTTTTTTGATTTCTACATTCGCATACCCGGTCTTAAAACTCACACAATGACTGAAATTGAGAATAGATATTCTAATGATGAACGAATTAAGCTAACTGAAGATGAGTTACGGGCCGAGTTAAGCAAATTACCATGCTGCACAACAAGTCAAGATGGTGAGACTAACGGTGATCCACTCAACATTGTGATTATTGGTAACGCCAATCAGTTATTTCCCCCATTTGTTAGACGTGGCTGGCATTCAACAGAAGATAATTATTTGGGGTCTATATGGAAAACTATCAACTCATTTTTATTCGGAAAACATTACCGGTATTCACCTGTTAGTTCCTTATACTATGATGGTAGAAAACAAGATATCGCACTCCAAAAGGCTAGAGGCACGATTCATCAGCGAAATCACATTCGCCTATGGCTTACACCATTTATATATCAGGATAAAGATGTTTGGATTGGCCAGATCAGTCGGGATATTGGCGTCAGGTTCACAACTAAAACCCCTACATTTACAACACATAAGATAGATGCTGACATTGATGAAACACGCACGGCTTTTATTGAAGATATGCTGTTTTCACAAGGCTTAGAAATGCTGGGTTTTGTCGAGGGTGTTGGATTAAGTTCACATGAAGATCCAAATCACAACTTGACTGGCGATCCGTATTTTACAGATGGACTGCGTGCTGTTCTCAAGTTTGGTCATAGACCTAGTAACATTGAGAATGTTACGTTTTTTGATTGGGCCATACCACCTCACAGAGCGATGTACAGTGCTGAGTAGTGCGGTATATTGCATTCCGTTAGAACATACATTAAAGTTAGTTTATAAAAATTTATTAATGGATAATTAAATGATAAGAAAACCATTACAAGGCTTCACTCTCATTGAACTAATGATAGTTATAGCGATTATAGGAATATTAGCAAGCATTGCTCTCCCATCTTATAATCGTTATATAAATGAAGCAAAAGCAACACAGGTTCTAGTCAATATTCATGGAATAAGTTTAAGTTATCTTGACTCGTCTTATGACCATGAGACAGATCGTGTCAAAATGGGCCAGCTATACAGTAGCAGTGGTTTTGGTAAAGCGCCAAGTGCATTTTCAGGAAGAGACGCCCTCTATTCAACTAAAGATGGTATCCAGATGTTTTCATCTGTTCTAGGTAGTGGTTCTCAATCTCGTGTATTTAGTAGGATAATCGACCGAAACTTACCTGTCATTTTTGTAAAGGCGATGAATTCTCAAGGCAATGAAATACTGCACGCATTGAATCATATAATGCAACAGGAACATGTTTTCATCACGCCATCAATAATGGTCGTAGCACTTTCTGGTAGTACAGCCACACTACACCACACTGCTAGTCAAGCACCTAGTGTTACTCATCATGTGACAAAACCGGCTGCTCAAACTGCACCAGCTACTCAGACAAAACCAGCAGTCCAAACTGCACCAGCTACTCAGACAAAACCAGCAGTCCAAACTGCACCAGCTACTCAGACAAAACCAGCAGTCCAAACTGCACCAGCTACTCAGACAAAACCTGGCCCACATCGTGCTCAAAGCGGTCCTCATAGAGGCGAAGTGTGTAAAAATGGGTGGTTAAAAAATCATAATTTTGGTTGCTAGCTTTCGTCTAAGCAAAGAAATATAAATAAATTGAAGAGATTTTAATACATGAGTGAATCACAACAAAAGAATACAAGAAATGTAAGCAATACTTTGGATGGTTTAATCAATGAAGCAATGGATGATATATCTAATAAAAAGATTGCTTCAACTCGCTCTTTTCAAATTCCAGTTGAAGTTTTATATCTAATGGTATTTTTACTGATTTTAAGTTTTATTTATTTTCAACCTCATTCAACAGATACACATTCCAATCCAACAACACATTCATTGGAATCAGGTAAAAGAGTAGCATTATTAACGTTTGCTGAAGATATAAACACCTATCATACAGCTCATAATAAGTTTCCAGAAAACATACCAAGTCCTTTGGCGAGCGTTTTACAGGTGCAATACGACATGCTCGGCGTTAATCATTACCAGTTGAGTATGCTAACACCTGAAGGAAAACTCATTTTAGACCATAGAGGTAAACATGAAGATATCTATCTTGGTGGTGAATAATCATGGCTGAAGCGTCCAATTTTAACTGGTTATTAAATTTAGTAAAAAAAGAGCTATCTTCCAGTGATTATGTAAGTTTTGAGTTATCATTTCCAAACGATCTGACATTAGCATGGGAACATACTTGTACTGTGCTTAATATCTCCATACCAGAATTAGCTAACAAAATTGTTACTGAATATTCGCTCAGCCTTGCAGTGTTACCTACACAAAAAGTTGAAATAGAAGATATACCAGACAGCGTACTTGAAAAATACAATGTGGTTATCTTAAAAGAAGATGAATTGAGTATTTTTTGTGCAGCCGCTTCACCATTTGATCATGAAGCCTATTCAATATTATCGTTTTTAACAAACAAGCGTATTGAGATTGGCTTAGCTACACCAGCTGACATTAATGCATGGTTTTCAAGCAATATAGCTTCTAATAATACTCGAACTATCAAATATTCTGAGTCTGAAACCATTGATAACTCAGGTGTTGTTCGCTTGGTAAGACGAGCACTAGAGCAAGCAATACTTGATGGTGCGAGTGATGTTCACATTGAACCCTTTGAGGGTGAAGGAATTGTGCGTTTTCGTGTTGATGGACTCCTGCGTAAAATAACAGTATTACCATTATCCGTATTCAAACATGTTGGTCAACGCATTAAAGCCGTCGCTAAAATGGATGTGACTAATAGTATTGTTCCTCAGGATGGTCAAATCCACTTGGAAACGGATAAAGGCCCGCTTGATATGCGAGTTTCGTCTATGCCTGTCAAAGGGGGGGAAAAGTTTGTAATTCGAATACTAAAAAATGATTCCCTGAAACCACTTGATGCACAGAACTTCTTACCTCGTGAAGTAGAACTATTAAAACAAGTAATGACTCAACAGAATGGTATTTTAGTGATGTCTGGCCCAACAGGTTCAGGTAAAACAACAACACTAAATAGTGCCCTCCAAGAAATTAATTCGGTTGATAAATGTATTATTACTATTGAAGATCCAGTTGAATATGAAATAGAGGGTGTTGCACAAATCAACGTTAATGCCGCTCAAGGGCTAACGTTTAACAAAGCTTTGAAACATATTCTTCGCCAAGATCCTGATGTTATTTTAGT
>Ga0209707_1001371_pt1 | contig 13792 bp, 8 predicted proteins | sample EN4Hudsemesocosm_FD_184630 | JGI IMG/M metagenome (GOLD analysis project Ga0209707, IMG submission 184630) | Methane-oxidizing microbial communities from mesocosms in the Hudson Canyon - EN4B Hudson Canyon (SPAdes) (version 2) | ecosystem: Environmental > Aquatic > Marine > Cold seeps | place... | reverse complement strand
ATCCCTCTCAATTGGCAGCCTGATAAATTTCTATCTAACGAAGAAACACATATCCAATGCTCAACACATGGGGCATTATTTACCTTTGAGAAGGGCTATTGTATTGTGGGCCCCTGTGGTGGCGAGTCTCTCACATCACTTCCACTTGAACATCGTGATGGAGAGGTTTGGCTAGTCTGTTAACGCTAACAAATCACGTACAGCCTCACGCAAGGCATTCACGGCTTGCCCCTTGCCTGAAAAACCACCCTTTTTAGCAATATCAGTCCAAGCGTGTTGCTGCAGTATCGCTTTAATGCATAAATCGTGTTGTTGCTGATTTAATTGCAAGAAATGATGATGATGTATTTGCTGATGTAGATAGTTCCATAAAGAAATTTGGCTAAATTCGTAGCCTCGCTGCCCATTGGCAAAAGCATGCGTTTCTTGATGGTCAGATAAAGTAATGTCTGCTTTCATGCTTGGTAATAATTGAGATATTTGCACAACTAAATCAGTATCGAGTTGGCTAAATTGACTTAACAACAGCTGTGGCCAATGCTGCTGAAAGCGGTCAATAGTCGTTGATAATAAGTCTTGCCCCTCAGATGAAGTAGCTTTCAACATCATGACAGAATGACATCCACTGACATCATCTTTATGAAGACCAAGTCTTACAGGATAAAAGCCAGATTGAGCCCAAAAGTTAATCAAATCCACACCGCTAGCAAAACTCGCCCCTACTAAATCACATTCTGTTTGAGCCATGATCTTGTTCAGTAAAGCTTTACCTACTCCATGTTGTTGAATTACTGGATGAGTCGCGATTCTAATCACTCGCTGATATTTCAAGCTACCCGCATTAGAAACACCAGAATGAGCTAATAGTGATTGTGGCAGTAGATGTCCTTTTAAGCGCCTTTCCCCTGCATATATTGCAGCTGATAACTTAGCATCTAATTGGCCTTCCTCTACTAACCATGCACTAGCAACAATATGGCCTTTATATCTCATCACATAGACCGAGACATCTTCTCGATCTAACATCATCTGTAAATCAGAAGGTCGCGTGCGGTAATGTGCCAATACCATCAAACCAAAGAGTTCTCGAAGGTCTTGTTCATTATTGATTAATGCTTGTCTGTCTACACACTCAAAATGACATTGCTCAACATTTGCATCAATGATCAGTTCATCATCAACTGGCTCAGCATTAAGTAATAAAGCCTTAAAACTAAATGCTTCTAATGTGTCGCCATCTCCCCAACGAATAGGTGTTTCCATTCGATAGTGATGCCAATTGGGTGTAAGTTCTTCAAGCGTTTTTTGAAAGCGAATCGTAAACCCCCTTCCTGTTCCTTCATAACCATGTAAGGTCGTCGAAAATACAAGTCGTGAATACTTTCCAAGTAGCTTAGCTAGCATTGACGCGGGAATAGCAGCTGCCTCATCCACTAGTACTAAATCTGCTTTGTGTTCTGATTCAATTAAAACATCAGGCGCTACAAATCGTATTTCAGCACTATCAAGTGAAAGCAAACCAGTCGAAGTAGTAGCCTCAGGTAAAAGTCGTTTCGCATGTTCAAACACGGTTGCAGCGGTTGCTAAACTGGGGGCTGTAACAATAATTCTTTGCTTACCTTCTCTCAATAATTGAGCAGCAGCAATACCTAATGAAGCAGATTTACCTCGTCCCCGATCTGCTGACAATACTAATGGACGTCGTCGATGACCATGAACAACTTTCAAAATAGCGTTTACAGCTTGTTGCTGATCGTTAGTTAGAACAATTTCTTTATCATCTTGGCTTGTGATGGGCGGTAGAAGTGTTGGTAACGCTTGCTCTTTCTGAACAATATAAAAGTGCTCATACTGTTGTTCAAACTCAGAAATGACGTGCTGAAATCGTTGCATGAAAAGGCTAGACGGGATCGGTTTGTCGAGCCAGATAATAATGACTCCGCCTCGTTTTACGGTGCCAACAATAGCACCAAAACTGTCAGGACTAAATTCATTTAAGCCATTAAAAACAACAGCATCAAATTCTTTTCCTAACTGAGATTGAGCTTTTTTCTGAGAAGTGCTTACAGCCCTTTCGGGTACGTTGTCAGCTAACCATAAAGTTTGGCCAAGTTCATAATCTTCCAGTAGTGTTTCTGATGCCATTCGGCACCAATCTCTACTTCCTTGAAGGATTACACACTGGCGCTGATTCATAATGCTTCTAGATGAAAAATACACCACAGAGTCATAGAGAACACGGAGTTTAATAATATGTTTTTTATCATTCTCGGTGAACTCCGTGTCTCTGTGGTGAATTCATATAGTGATTAATAGTGCGGTGGCAACTCATGCTGCTGGCCACCTTCTTGTGTTCCAGTTTGCATGGTATTTACTTGCACTTTCATCGTTTCAAGCGCCAGTTCCAAATTTGTTATTTGTTGCTGCTGATTGGTCACAACTTGGTTTAGTTGTTCTAATAAATCATCCTGAAAAGCGAGTTTCATTTGCAAGTCATCGATCGAGTTTTGCATATTTTCAGCCATTAGTCTTCACTATCATATGATAAAGCAGGTGCAAGCCAGCGTTCTGCCACATCCATAGGCCAACCTTTACGTTTCGCATAATCTTCTACTTGATCACGGTTAATCTTACCTAAACCAAAATAACGAGATTCTGGATGTGCAAAATAGAAACCACTAACAGCTGCAGTTGGCAACATAGCATAGCTTTCAGTAATGGTGATGCCGGCATTTTTTTCAGGTTCTAATAGCTGCCATAACAAACCTTTTTCAGTATGATCTGGGCAAGCAGGATAGCCTGGTGCAGGACGAATACCTTGGTATTTCTCGTCAATCAAATCTTCATTATCAAAAGATTCTTCAGCAACATAGCCCCAAAGCTCTGTTCTTACCAGCTCATGCATACGCTCTGCAAAGGCTTCAGCTAATCGATCGGCCAATGCTTTAAGCATAATACTCTGATAGTCATCATGCTCATCTTCAAAACGATTTACATGTTCATCAATGCCAATACCTGCCGTTACGGCAAAACCACCAATATAATCTTTCACACCACTCTCTCCAGGTGCAATAAAATCAGCTAGTGCCGCATTAGGTCTACCCGGCGGACGCTCACCTTGCTGGCGTAAACTATGCAATGTCATACGTACTTCACTACGACTTTCATCGGTATAGACTTCAATATCGTCATCATTAATACTGTTTGCAGGAAACAGACCCATAACTGCTCGTGCTGTTAACCACTTCTCATCAACAATTTTAGTCAGCATCTCTTTTGCATCACGAAATAAATGTGTGGCATGTTCACCAACAATTTCATCTTCTAAGATTCGGGGATATTTACCTGCCAACTCCCATGCTTGGAAGAATGGTGTCCAATCAATACGCTCGACTAATTCTTCTAATGGATAATCATCAAATGTCTGCACGCCTAATTTCTTAGGTACAGTTGGTGTATATGCTGGCCAATCAATCTTTGTTTTATTGGCTCGTGCATCAGCAATCTTGAGTTGGCGACGTGTGCTTTTACGCCCTTTATGACGAGCACGTTTATCTTCATAGTCCGCTTTGACTTTGCTAACAAAGTCATCACGTCGGTCTTGACTCAATAGACTTTGTGCTACACCTACAGCACGAGAAGCATCTTTCACATAGATACTACAACCATGATAATTATGTTCGATTTTCACCGCAGTATGGATCAGAGATGTTGTAGCACCACCAATCATTAATGGAACTTCAAACCCTAGACGTTCCATTTCTTTGGCAACATGTACCATTTCATCAAGAGAAGGTGTGATCAGGCCTGAAAGACCAATAATATCTACATTCTCTTCTTTAGCTTTAGCAAGAATATCGGCACATGAAACCATCACGCCCATGTCGATAATTTCAAAGTTATTACACTGCAATACCACGCCGACAATATTTTTGCCTATATCATGTACATCACCTTTAACCGTCGCCATCAATATCTTGCCGTTATTGGTACTTTCGTCACCTTCTTCTTTTTCATCTTCAATGAAAGGCATTAAATAAGCCACGGCTTTTTTCATTACACGAGCTGACTTAACAACTTGTGGCAAGAACATTTTACCGTCACCAAACAAGTCACCGACCACATTCATACCATCCATTAATGGACCTTCGATGACATGTAACGGTTTTTCAGCATTTTGGCGTGCTAGTTCTGTATCTTCATCGATATAGTCCGTAATACCTTTAACTAAAGCATGTTCTAACCGTTTTTCAACCGGCCAAGATCGCCATTCAAGATCTTCTTTAACTTCAACAGTCTTACCATCACCACGATATTTTTCGGCAATATCTAATAACCGTTCAGTTGCATCATCACGACGGTTTAAAACAACATCTTCCACACGTTCACGTAATTCTTCTGATAAATCATCATAGATAGCAAGCTGGCCGGCATTCACAATACCCATGTCCATACCCGCCTTAACTGCGTGATATAGAAATACAGCATGAATCGCTTCACGCAGAGGATTATTACCACGGAATGAAAATGACACATTACTCACACCACCACTCACTAAGGCATGTGGTAATGCTTGTTTAATATCTTTTACAGCCTCAATGAAATCAACGGCATAATTATTATGCTCATCAATCCCTGTTGCAATAGCAAAGATATTCGGATCAAAAATAATGTCTTCTGGCGGAAAACCCACTTGTTCCGTCAAAATCTCATACGAACGTGTACAAATTTCACGTTTACGTTTACGAGTATCCGCTTGCCCTAGCTCATCGAATGCCATTACGATAACAGCAGCACCATAGCGACGAACTAATTTGGCTTGTTCGATGAACTTTTCTTCACCTTCTTTCATGCTGATTGAATTAACAATGCCTTTACCTTGAATGCATTTCAGTCCCGCCTCAATCACTTCCCATTTAGAAGAATCGATCATAATTGGCACACGGCTGATATCAGGTTCAGAAGCGATTAAATTTAAGAACGTAACCATGGCCTCTTTCGAGTCCAACATGCCTTCATCCATATTAATATCAATGATGGGAGCACCACTTTCAACTTGCTGACGAGCAACGGCTAATGCCGCGTCGTAATCACCTTCTTTAATCAAGCGTGCAAATCGAGCAGATCCAGTCACATTGGTACGTTCACCAACATTCACATAAAGGCTTTCAGGGGTAATAGTGAATGGTTCAAGGCCACTTAAATTACAAAAATGTTTATTTTTGACGGGTATACGAGGAGCAATACCTTCCACAGCTCCAGCAATCGCTTTAATATGGGCCGGCGAGGTGCCGCAACAACCACCGACAATATTTAAAAATCCTGATGTCGCCCATTCGTTCATTTGTGCCGACATAACTTCTGGTGATTCATCATATTCACCAAACTCATTCGGCAAACCAGCATTAGCATGAGCACTGATATGACAGGTTACTATTCCTGATAATGCTTCAATGTATTGGCGTAATTGTTCAGCACCTAAAGCACAGTTCAAACCGATACTAATCGGTTGCACATGAGCTAATGAATTCCAGAATGCTTCTGCCGTTTGACCTGATAATGTTCGACCACTAGCGTCCGTAATCGTACCGGAGATCATGATTGGCAATTGAACATCATGCTGATCAAAATACGTTTCAATGGCAAATAAGGCTGCTTTAGCATTTAAAGTATCAAATACCGTTTCGACCAATAACAGATCTGAACCACCATCGACTAAACCAGCAATCGCTTCTAGATATGATTCAACTAACTCATCATAGCTAACATTACGAAAACCAGGATTGTTTACATCGGGTGAGATACTTGCAGTTCGGTTTGTTGGACCTAATACTCCAGCAACAAAACGTGGTTTATCTGGTTCATTTGCAGTAAATTCATCGGCAACAGTACGAGCAAGTTGAGCTGATTGTTTATTAAGTTCATAAACAAGCTCTTCCATCTGATAATCAGCCATCGCAATTGATGTGCCGTTAAACGTATTTGTTTCAACAATATCAGCACCCGCTTCAAAATATGCGCGATGAATATCACTAATGATTTTAGGCTGAGTTAACGATAAAAGATCGTTATTGCCTTTAACATCACAGGGATGTTCGACAAAACGCTCACCACGATAATCCTCTTCTTCCAGCTTGTAGCTTTGGATCATCGTACCCATCGCACCATCTAAGATAAGAATGCGTTGCTGTAAAAGTTGGTGAATTTGGTGAGTTGATGCAGTCAAAATCGATATTCCCAAGTAGAAATAGTGTTGAAATTAACTTCTAATTATATCAGATGATTGAGACAGGTTTAACCGTAAAATTTATAGGTCAAATTCCTCTTCCATCGCAACAAAAGTTAGCTCATAATCAAGCTATGGGCTGGATTAAATTCTAATTTGAAGGAAACTCTTTCATGATTAAAAAAACAAGCACTAATAAACGTCTATTTGTACTTGATACAAATGTATTAATGCATGATCCTACTGCATTATTTCACTTTGAAGAACATGATATTTTTCTACCCATGGTGGTTTTAGAAGAACTTGACCATGGCAAGAAAGGCCTCTCTGAAGTATCTCAAAATGTACGACAGGTAAGTCGCTTCCTTGATGAACTCATGTTACAAGTTGACGATCCTGAAAAGATATCTCAAGGAATACCGCTGCCTGGTGTAGGCACAGATGAGCAAGCTCGTGGGCGTTTGTTTTTCCAAACAACTCAAGTTGCTGAAAACCTCCCTAAGGAGTTACCGGGCTCTAAAGCCGATAATGATATTTTAGGTATTGCTATCAGCTTACAACAGGATAAACCTAATACCACGGTTATTCTTGTCTCTAAAGATATTAATTTACGCATCAAAGCAGCAGTCTTAGGCGTCAATGCCGAAGACTATTCCAACGATAAAGTCTTAGATGATGTTGATCTACTCTATCTTGGTGCAACTGAATTAGCCGCAGATTTTTGGGATGATCTTAATCGATTAGAGTCATGGACTGAAGATGGACGCACCTTTTATGAAATTGAAGGTGATGTTGTTAAAGACTGGTATCCCAACCAACTTATCTATTCTCCTGACGAAGAGGATAATTCTATAGAAGCAGTGGTAAGAAGTGCTACTGATACCACTGCAACAATTGAACTCCTTCATAATTATCGTAAAGAAAGTCATGCTATATGGGGAGTTACAGCACGCAACCGCGAACAAAACTTCGCACTCAATCTATTAATGGATCCTGAGGTCGATTTTGTCAGCCTTCTTGGACAGGCTGGTACCGGTAAAACACTATTAACATTAGCAGCTGCACTCACCCAAACAATAGAACATAAACGCTATTTTGAAATAATTATGACCCGAGTGACAGTCCCTGTTGGAGAAGATATTGGTTTTTTACCCGGAACTGAAGAAGAAAAAATGACCCCTTGGATGGGTGCATTAATGGATAATTTAGAAGTCCTTAATAAAACAGATGTTTCTGAGGGTGAATGGGGACGGCAAGCCACCAATGATTTATTGCAAAGTCACATTAAAATTCGCTCACTTAACTTTATGCGAGGACGAACATTTTTAAGTCGCTTCCTTATTATTGATGAAGCCCAAAATCTGACATCAAAACAAATGAAAACACTGATTACTCGCTCAGGTCCGGGAACGAAAGTGGTCTGTTTGGGTAACATTGCCCAAATTGATACGCCTTATTTAAGTGAAACGACTTCAGGCTTAACCTATGTTGTAGATAGGTTTAAGGAATGGGAACATAGTGGACACATCACATTATTACGTGGCGAACGTTCACGTTTAGCTGACTTTGCATCTGAACATTTATAAATCTGGCATAATATGTGCAAAATTTATTTATAATGTCACTTTGTTAAGCTTAGCGTTTAAATGCTAAGTAGCGATAATTAGGAGCCTAAGCAGCATGGAAAATATGCCTGAATTTAATAGTGATCGACGCGAGTTTTTTCGTATCACTGACAGTGTTTATATTGATTTTTCAGAACTAGATAGCCATGAAGCTGAACGTCTAGTCCCTATTATCAGAAATCCTGTTCATAGTGATACGAGCCAACACAAACAAAAACTTGATTCTATTCAGACAAATCTAAGTCACGTAATCGACCAAATTAATCAGACCGATCGTGATGTAGCCAAAGCACTACGCTTACTTGATGAAAAGATAAACCTAGTTACACAGTCCATCCAACTCCAACAAAGTAGTTCTGATAACCGAGATGTAATTGAAGCCAACCTTAGTGGTGGCGGAATCGCATTTCTAGTCTCAGACCCTATTTCCGTGAAAAGTGCTGTTGAAGTTCATATTGAATTCCTGTCTTCTGGCAGTGTTATTCACGCTATTGCCAATGTTATTAGCTGTGCCAAATTCTATGATGCTCCAAAAGAAACACCCTATTTATTACGACTTGTTTTTAGCCATATGAGTGAATTAAATCGTAATTTATTGGTCAAACACACTCTATCTCGCCAAGCTTTAGAGCGCAGATTAAGTAAAGAGTAAACTACATAGTTAAATAAATCTCGAACAAACAAAAACTATATCTACACATTATCATCTATTACACCTAACGCAATAATGAGGCCGACTAAGGTTGTTGATGAATTTGTGCCTGCAAATAATATGAGCGTAAGTCGTATTGAAAAAGTTGAGCCTCAGCCGTCAGGCGAAGCTTTTCATGCCATAAAATCTATGGAGCTCCAAAAATCCATAAATCACTTACGTCTCATTTTAGTCACGATAGAAATTTATGGGTAAGGCATTCGCTGAACAGACAAACAGAAGAGTTACGCACAAAATTAACTCAAAAACCTGATTAAGCTACTCTCTAAATTAATTTAGTTTCACAATAATATCTTGTAAGACATTGGCCGTCGCATGAACACGATCTGTTGCGTTAGACAAATGTCGGTACAACTCGCGATGTTTGAACATATTTAAATAATCATCACCTTGAAATAACTCACCTAATGCTATGCGATATTTTTTCTCGGCACGACGTTCTGTGTGCCGAGCTGCTGCCGCATAATCCACAGCTTCTTCAGGAGAAGTATCTAACAACCGAAAGCCTTCTACCAGTGATTGCACACCATTTTGTAATTCAATCGCCATGCTACGACTTGAATTATCAGCCTGTACATCCAATACCTTCATTTCATGATAAGTGCTTTTAGCATAGGTAACGATACGATCGAGTGCAGCTATCGCACGATATATATCTTCCCTATCCATTGGAGTTGAAAAAGCTTGATTTAATTGATTCAAGCTCTGCATTCGAATTCTGTCAGCTTCATGTTCATCACTTTTCAATAATCTTCCTGCTTCTACATCACCCGTATTCATAAACAATACTAAGTTATTCACCGTCAAAGATACCTGCAGACATTGAAGGTGTAACAGTTCGAAGAAATCAGGTGTTTTAGGGAAAACTCGATCAATTAATTTAGCAATCATGGTCTATTATCTCGTTATCATCAAACTAGTTAAAAGTGTGATACAAAGTATTAATTAAAAGGTAAACAGCAGCAGCAACTAATGCTGCTAGGGGGATGGTAATTCCCCATGTTGTAAGAATTTCTTTTGCTTTTTTCCATTTTACTGCTTTTGGACGATCTGAAGCACCAATACCCATGATAGACGAACCTACGACATGTGTTGTCGAAACAGGCGCGCCGATGAGCGATGCTGTAAATATCACACTACAGGCTGTTAATTGTGAATTAAATGCGTGAATTGGCCGAATTTTATAAATCGAAAAACCTAAGGTTCGAACAATTCTCCAGCCCCCCATTAATACACCTAACGTCATAGCTGTTGCACAAGCAGCAATGACCCATAGCGGCACCACAAATTCGCTAATCTGTCCTGATAGCACTAGGATAAGCGTTAAAATCCCCATACTTTTTTGAGCATCATTTGCGCCATGGGAAAAGGCGAGTCCAGCAGCAGTTACCCACTGACCTCGGCGTAATGTTTTATTAATTGTTGGTTTGGCTGATCTCAATAAAAACATCATAAAACGTTGCAGAAAAAAGCCGACAGAAAAACCAATTATAGGTGATAGCACCAGCGCTAAAAGTACCTTTGTCACACCGGTAACATGACCATGAGACAATTGTGAAAAACCCCAGACAACATGTTCAGGGCCCACTGAGATAATCACAGCACCAATCAAACCGCCCACTAATGCATGTGAAGATGACGATGGGATCCCCTTCATCCACGTAAATAAATTCCACAATGTTGCAGCAAAAAGTCCGGCCAATATGACTAATAGGGCTTTAATAGTCTCAACATCGCCTAAATCTATAAATTTTCCAATCGTATTGGCTACCGCTGTCCCACCTAATACAGGCCCTAAGAATTCAAAGCCTGCAACAACCAACACAGCTTGTGTTGGCGTCATCGCCCTAGAGGCAATGATAGTAGCAATAATATTCGATGCATCATGAAAACCATTAGTAAAATCAAATACTAATGTGATCAAAACAGCTAATACTAAGAAGAGTAATAAAACATCCATCTTTGTGATTATTCCAATAGGAGGATTAGCTATTCATTATGGCTAACTCACTCACTTTAGGCAATGCTATACACTATAAAAACCGATGTTTTACAAAGGCGTAGTACATCACAGGAATAACTAATAATGTGAGTACTGTAGAGACTAATATTCCAAATAATAAAGCCACCGCCAAACCGTTGAAAATAGGGTCGTCGAGAATAAATAAGGCGCCTAACATCGCCGCCAATGCAGTTAAAATAATAGGTTTTGCTCTAACTGCTGCCGCCTGAATGACAGCTTCTTCTAACTTCATACCTGCTGCAACTGCCTGATTAATAAAATCGACTAATAAAATAGAGTTACGCACTATAATACCTGCCATCGCAATCATGCCGATCATCGATGTGGCTGTGAACTGTGCTCCTAATAGTGCATGGCCAGGCATCACACCAATAATTGTTAAAGGGATCGGCGCCATAATAATCAACGGTACAAGATATGATTTAAATTGAGCCACAACAAGTAAATAAATCAATATAATGCCAACGGCATAAGCCAACCCCATATCACGGAAAGTTTCATAAGTAACTTGCCACTCACCATCCCATTTAATACTGTCATTCACCGGTAAGATAGGTGCATTGATAAAGAATTGATCGATCCCTTCACTCTGCAAACGGTTAACAATATCAAACATACCATAGAGTGGACTATCAAGTTCACCAGCCATATCTGCTGTAACAAAACTTACTGGTAATAAGTCTTTATGAAAGATCGTTTGCTCACGTTCACTTGCAACTATTTCAACCACATCACCAATAGCGATTAAATTACCTTGCTCATTTCTCAAGCGAAGTTTCAAAATTGCAGATAAATCACGTTGTTCACTTACTGGGAGCTGTAAACGAAGTGGCACTGCATATTTCACTGCTGAATCATGTAAGTAGCCGACATCTTCACCCGCCAAAGCCATGCGAACAGCAGTCACAATCTGGGCCTGGGATACACCTAATATCGCTGCCTTCTCACGATCTACTTTCAGTATATTTCGTGGCGCTTTAACTTCAACCGTATCATCAATATCAACCACGTCATTTGTCTGCTCAAATACTGCTCTTATCTGCTTAGCTCGTTCTAACTGACTGTTGTAATCTAGCCCATAAACCTCAGCAACAATTGGCGCTTGTACTGGTGGACCAGGGGGTACTTCAACAATTTTGACATTACCTCCCCAGCGTCTACCAATCTCTTGCAATGGCACACGAGTGGCGCTAGCAATCTCATGACTCTTACGGTCACGTAAGGTTTTATCTGTTAGATTAACTTGAATATCAGCAACCTCAGCACCTTCACGTAAATAATACTGCCTTACCAAACCATTAAAATTAATTGGGGCTGCCGTACCAACATAGACCTGATAATCAGTTACTTCTGGCACAGTTGCAATATAAGCACCTAACTCTCGTAATAAGCCTGCTGTACGCTCTAAACTCGCATCTTCAGGCATATCAACGATAATTTGGAATTCAGATTTATTATCAAACGGTAGCATTTTCAATACGACCAATTTAACCATTCCTAAACCGACAGATCCTGCGATCAAAGCAATCATGACAAAAAATAATATCCAACGCCAAAAACGTCCTGCCTGATTGATTACAAACAAGCCTATCGTATTGTGGAAGAACCTATAAGTTCGATTATCCGTTCGAACCTCTTCTGAAACAGAATGACTATTGTCATGGCGTTGTTTCGCGAACATCTTTAATACCATCCAAGGTGTCAAAATGTACGCAACAAGCAAAGATAACAACATACCAATACTGGCATTAATAGGAATTGGGCTCATATAAGGGCCCATCAAACCAGTAACAAACGCCATCGGCAATAAGGCTGCAATAACAGCAAACGTAGCAAGAATAGTAGGCCCACCCACTTCATCAACAGCAAGTGGAATGATCTCTCGCAATGGTTTCCCTCCAGCCTGATGATGACGATGAATATTTTCCACTACCACTATGGCATCATCAACCAAAATACCAATGGAAAATATCAGTGCAAATAGTGATACACGGTTAAGTGTAAATCCCCATGCCCACGAGGCAAACAACATCAGCATCAAGGTAACAATAACCGCAACACCAACAATAATAGCCTCACGCCAACCTAATGCTAATAAAACAAGAAAAACAACTGCGATAGTCACAAAGACCAATTTTTTAATTAAGGTCTGTGCCTTATCATCTGCTGTTTTACCATAATTTCGTGTTACCGTAACTTCAACACCTTCAGGAACAAATACGCCTTTAAGATCATTAAATCTATCAATTACAGAATTGGCAATATTAACGGCATTCATACCTGGTTGTTTTGCAATTGCTATGGTGACAGCAGGAAATTCACCTTGTATGGTTATGCCTTTTGATTCTGCCTCAGGCCCTGTTCCAAACCAGGTATAGCGTGAAGGCTGATCAGTTCCCGTTAAAACAGTTGCCACATCTTTTAAATAAACAGGGACACCATTATTCACACCTACGACTAATGATGAAATCTCTTCAACCGTAGTTAAAAACATACCTGCTTGTACAGATGACTGCTGATCAGATTTTACGAGCACTCCCGCCTCAGCAGAGCTATTTGCTGCTAATAAAGCCTGTTTTAAACCTTCGAGATCAATGTTATAGCCAGTTAAGCGTTGAGGATCGAGTTGAATTCTCACCACATTGTCAGGACCACCTATAGTGTATATATCTCGTGTACCTGGCACACGTTTTAATTCAGCTTCAACAGCATGTGCCACTTTTTGTAGCTCATGTGTACCTCGCTGAAGGTCTTCAGTCCATAAGGTCAAACTAACAATAGGTACATCATCAATACCCATTGGTTTAATAATGGGTTGAGATACTCCTAAATTCTTTGGCAACCAATCACTATTTGAATAAATCTTATTGTATAAACGAACAATTGCTTCAGTTCTAGATTCACCGACCTCAAACTGAGCTGTAAGAATAGACATACCCGGTTTAGAAACGGAATAAACATGTTCTAACCCTGTAATCTCAGAAATAATTTGTTCTGCTGGCATAGAGACAAGTCGCTCTACTTCACCAGCCGAAGCGCCAGGGTAAGCAATAAAGATATTGGCAAACGTCACATCAATTTGTGGCTCTTCTTCACGAGGAGTGACCAAAACAGCAAACAGACCTAGTAGTAAGCCTATTAATGCCAATAATGGTGTTATTTCAGTATCTTGAAACTGTTTTGCAATTCGTCCTGAAATCCCTAAG
>Ga0209707_1001369_pt1 | contig 13803 bp, 14 predicted proteins | sample EN4Hudsemesocosm_FD_184630 | JGI IMG/M metagenome (GOLD analysis project Ga0209707, IMG submission 184630) | Methane-oxidizing microbial communities from mesocosms in the Hudson Canyon - EN4B Hudson Canyon (SPAdes) (version 2) | ecosystem: Environmental > Aquatic > Marine > Cold seeps | place... | reverse complement strand
AACACCACTCAGGAGTGAAAAACATGTCAAACATTACACTATACCGTCACCCACTTTCAGGCCACTCTCACCGCGTTGAAGTATTTTTATCGCTATTAGGTTTGGATGCTGAAATCATTAATGTCGACCTAGCAAACGGCGCTCATAAGAAGCCAGACTTTTTGGCAAAGAATAGTTTTGGTCAGGTTCCTGTTCTTGAAGATAAAAGGGAAGACGGCGACGTTACTCTGGTTGACTCAAATGCAATACTGGTATATCTAGCCAATACCTATGATAAAGATAACATCTGGCTGCCAAAAAATGCTGTAGATGCTGCAAGTGTACAACGCTTCTTATCCGTTGCTGCAGGTAAAGTCGCTTACGGCCCTGCTGTCGCCAGATTAGTTAACGTATTTGGCGCAGATCTTGATAAAGAAGCCGCAATCGCTGCTGCACACAGCATTCTCTCTCAACTTGATGAGCACTTGGAAGGCCGAGAATGGTTAGTGACTGATAAGCCAACCATTGCAGATGTTGCTAATTATACCTATATAGCACATGCACCTGAAGGTGATGTATCTCTCGAAGATTACAGCAACATTCGAAATTGGCTGACACGTTTTGAAAATCTGCTAGGGTTCGTGCCAATGGTGAAAAGCCAGACGGGGTTAAATGCCTAACTCGTATAGAGCCAATTTAATCCAAGCAATTTAAATTGAACTTTTAAGTTAGTAAAGTAAACAAACAAGCAGTACCTGTAAGTACACTCATACATTCAGGTACTGACTTGTTCTTTTTTACGCTGGAGATCTGGCATGAACAAAAATATCACTCCCTCCTCCCCCTTTCCCTCTTCACCTTTTCATAAGGGTGAGCAAGCCATCCAAAGTCGTTTAGGTGTTAGGGATAAAATGGAGCGCTTTGGTAGCCGGGTAATACGTGACTTTATGCCAGAGCAACATCAGTCGTTCTATAAGCAGTTACCTTTCGTCTTTGTTGGGCACGCCGACAAAGACGGCTGGCCCTGGGCATCGATTTTATTTAACAAGCCGGGGTTTATGAGTTCTGCTAACCCTAGAACATTAGATATTCAAGCCAAACCGGTTATGGGTGACCCATTAGCAGAATCTCTTAAAAAAGAGACTCGCCTGGGTTTACTTGGTATCGAACTCACTTCAAGGCGTCGTAATCGTTTAGCTGCGCATGTTATTAGTCACTCAGATGAAGGTATTCGTTTAGCTGTTGATCAGGCCTTTGGCAATTGCCCTCAGTATATACAAACACGTGAATTGGAAGTTCTGGACCCAAAGACCTTGCCACAACCCTCTATTGAAGAAATACACACGTTTGATGAACAAGCTAAGGCATTAATATCCAATAGCGATACTTTTTTTGTCGCTAGCTATGTTAACCAAAGTGAGCATAACGCCTCCCCCCATGCCAGTGAAGGTGCTGATGTTTCGCATCGAGGTGGCCTGCCCGGATTCATTCGTGTAGATGATGATAAAACCTTAACGATTCCCGACTATCTGGGTAATTTTCACTTCAATACCTTTGGTAACTTCCTTGAGAATTCAAAAGCAGGTTTGTTATTCATTGATTTCGAGTCAGGTCATATTTTAACACTCACAGGTACAGTGGAAATTCTTTGGGATAGCCCTGATATAGAACACTTTGAGGGTGCTGAACGCCTTTGGAAATTCCATATTGATCATGGCCGCTGGATACGCCATGGTTTGCCACTTCGTTGGAAGTTAGATGAGTACTCACCAAACAGCCTACTAACCGGAACATGGGCTGATGCAGAAAAACACACTCAGGCAGAAGCCAACAAAAACGAATGGTTACCCTATGTTATTACTGATGTAGTTGATGAAAGCAGCGTGATTAAATCCTTCTATCTTGAAGCACAAGAGCATCAAGCTCCCAGATTCCTGCCTGGGCAGTTTCTCACCATCAAGTCTGAAATAGAGGGTAAAGATCTCATTCGTAACTATACCCTATCTGGAGCACCTGCTGATTCGCCCTATCGCATTAGTGTTAAGCGCGACGGACTATTTTCCAGTTACGTCCATCAGCATTTAAACGTTGGGGATATAATACACGCGAAAGCACCCCGGGGAGATTTTACCTTCGATGCCTCAGAACCAAGACCTGCTGTTCTGCTTGCCGGAGGCGTTGGTATCACACCGATGATGTCAATGGCGCGCCATGCGTTTAATGAATCTATACGCACACGCTCAGGCCGCTCTATTACGTTTATTGGTGCTGCGAGAGACCATAATCAACGCGCTTTTTTCAACGAGCTAAATGAAATAGCTGAAGCCTCTTCTGGCCAGACCAGAGTGTTTTGGTCCCTTAGTGAAGTTGATGGATCACTAAAACCAGGTATAGACTTCCACAATAAAGGCCGAATTTCGGCTGAATTATTACAAGCCACTTTACCTCTTAATGACTATGACTTTTACCTCTGTGGCCCAACAGGTTTCATGCAATCTTCTTACGACTTACTTCGACACTTAGGGGTCAATGATGCCAGAATATTCGCCGAAGAATTTGGCCCTGCCTCATTAAAACGCGATGCAGACCATGCAACAGATGCATTCAAACCACAACCTGCCGCTTCTGAGGCCATCATTGAATTTACCGATTCCAAGGTTGAACAAGCTTGGTCTGAGGGTGATGGAAACATACTCGATTTCGCTGAATCTCATGGGTTCACGCCAGAATTTGGCTGCCGAAGTGGGCAGTGCGGCGCATGCAAAACGAAATTAGTTTCAGGCAAAGTTGCCTATCAAACAGAACACCCTTCACACGTTGATGAAGATGAAGTGTTACTCTGTTGTGCTGTACCCGCAGCCATAGAAGGTGAAGAAGTCGTGAAACTGAGTTTGAAGCTTTGAGCTACTTTTCAAGTTCTGAAAGGTAATCACGGGGTGACATGCCATACCAACGCCTGAACGCTTTATAAAAGCTTCCAGGTTCTTTAAACCCTAGCTCAATGCTGATAGATGTCATACTTGGGTTGTCAGCATTGAGTAGGTTCACGGCTAGTGTTTTGCGAACCTCGTTTAGCAAGGTTTTAAAATCAGTCCCTTCTTCTTTCAACTTTCGATAGATTGACTGGCGACTCATAAATAGCCCGTTACTGAGTACCTCTATAGTCGCTTTTTGATGGGGTAGATTGATTAAAATTAGATCTTTAACTTTTTCACTCAGACTAACGTTATCTCCAAGTTTCTTTAAGGCTATATCAGCCTTAGTTTGCATTACCTTCTTTAAAAAATCATTTGCACTTTTTATTGGTAGATTCAATAAATCGGCAACAAATACCAACTCATTATTCTCTGACTCGAACATTAGCTTGTCACCAAAAACGGAGACGTAATTTGAGACGTATTTTGGTCGATTAAACTGGAACTTTGCTGCGATTAGAGGCAACTTTTGCCCTGTTAAACCATGAGCCCATGTCAAAAGCGCACTCATACTACGTTCAATCGCTGCAAGTGGATAGCCTTTACTTTTTTGCAAGGTGAACGTTAGCGTGACCGTACCCTTTTTCTGCTTCATTTCCCACTTTTCAGAAGGGTTCATTAATGACGTATTTTTTTGAAAGACATCAAAAGCCTCTTTCAGCGTACCACACTGACTTACCCAGCTTGCTAGCAAGCCTTTAGCTGATGGGTTAATTTGCTGCCCAACCAGTAAACCATAATGTGGAATTTTGGAATGTCTATCCATATCATTCCACAATGTGAGCAGCGTTGTTTCATTAACACGGTTCTCTGGGTTGAGTAATTCATCACGATCTACATCATTCAGGGAAGAACATACAATTCCAAGTGCTTTACATGTATCACTTAAGTCCAAAAAAGATGAAGCCGATACTGTTTCAGGGAGGTTAACCATCATGCTTTTTACTCTGTTACCAATAAACCCTAGTTTGCAACCTAGGCACCTAGCAAGTAATAAATATTACTATTAATATTTCGCCGTATTTACTGTAGAAGGATATATTAATGAAACCATATAGCGTAATTCTAGTCATTTTATTTCTGGTGGGTTTAATCAGCGCTTGCTCAACCCCACCACATCAAAAAGAGCTTGTTGAAAAGTACACCAATGAACACTCGAAGTTTCTCCCGCTCAACGAAATGAATATTCATTACAGAGAAGAAGGAGAAGGAGAAGTAATTGTCCTACTTCATGGTACTGCATCTTCACTGCATGCTTGGGATAAGTGGACTGAAGCGCTTAAAAAGAACTACCGCGTTGTTCGAGTCGACTTACCCGGTTTTGGTTTAACGGGCCCCCACCCTAACGACTTGTATGAGGTTGACAACGATATTCAATTTATTAATGCCTTCATGCAAAAACTTGGTTATAAAACTTTTCACCTTGTTGGCAGCTCACTCGGTGGTCGAATTGCTTGGGAATATAGCTTAGAACACCCAAAGCAAGTATCAAGTATCACACTGATAAACGCCTTAGGTTATCCTCAGGAAAGTTGGCCCCCCGCCATTGAAATGGCACAATGGCCCATCATGGATACATTGGTTGCAAACCTTTCTCCACGCTTTATGTTTAGTGTTGGTTTAAAAGAAATATACTTTGATGAGGAAATGGTAGACGATCAGTTAATTGACCGTTATTACGAGCTTGCACACTACCCAGGCAACATGGATGCTTTTCCTAAACGGGTAAAAGCAAAGCTAGATACGGAAAGTTCAATTATTAAGAATGTTTCAGTCCCTGCACTTATTCTTTGGGGTGAGGAGGATCTGTTCTTTCCTGTTTCACGCGCTTTCGATTTTGGAAAGGATATAACTCATGCCACGGTCCAAACTTATCCAAATGTTGGCCATTTACCCATGGAAGAAGTACCGAGCAAAAGTGTCAATGATTTCAAAATGTTCTTAAACTCTATTAAGAGTGATAACCTTAATTAAAAATAAATAATCAATTTAGCAGCCTTTAAACATGATGAAAGCAATTATCTGCACAAAGTATGGTTCCCCTGATGTTCTTCAACTCCAAGAGGTCAGAAAACCAGAACCAAAGCAGGATGAAGTTAGAATAAGAATAGTTGCCGCTTCCGTGACCACTGCAGAGACTATGATGCGAAAAGGCACCCCCTACATTGGACGTCTATTCATTGGGCTGACAAAACCAAAGAACCGCATACCAGGCACTGGTTTCGCTGGTGTAGTTGAGTCAGTCGGCCAAAACGTGACACGCTTTAAAGAAGGTGACCACGTGTTTGGAGAAAGCACATTAAATTTTGGCACTTATGCAGAATATATATGTATTTCTGAAACAGGTATTATTCTTAACAAACCTGAGCATATTACATTTGAAGAAGCCGCACCTATTTGCGATGGCGCCTTAACCTCGATGAATTTTCTCAAGGATGTGGCCAAACTCCAGTCTGGGCATAAAATACTGATCAATGGCGCTTCCGGTAGTTTAGGCACAGCAGCAGTTCAGCTAGCAAAATATTTCGGCGCAAATGTAACTGCAGTTTGCAGCGGTGCCAATACAGATTTGGTTAGCACACTGGGTGCAGATAAGGTGACTGATTACACCAAAGAAGATTTCACACAATCTAACCAACTTTACGATGTAGTTTATGACACCGTTGGTAAATCTTCATTCAAACAGTGCCATAAATCGCTCTCCAAAAATGGATTATTTATATCACCCGTTTTGAGTTTTCCCTTATTGTGCAACGTACTGTCTACCTCAATTTCAGGTAGTAAAAAAGCAAAATTTTCAGCTACCGGCATTCGCCCTGAAAGTGAACTGAAGTCTCTACTTCAAGCTACCCTTGAGCTGATAGAGGCGGGGGAAATTAGAACTGTTATTGATAAATGTTACCCTCTAAATGAAGCAGCCGAAGCACACAGGTACGTTGATAAGGGGCATAAAAAAGGTAATGTAGTTCTAATCACAACGCGATGAGTGTGAAATCAAAATAACACATTAAATTTTAGCACTTAATTTAGTGTAAAAATGTTTCACCAATTGGTAAAAACGTACAATATGAACTGGCTTTTCACCATGAAATCTATGAACCATATAAAATGGCCATTGGCGGCCCTGATACTCAGGTAAAACTCGAACTAAATGTCCATTAGATATTGCAGGCTGAATCACAAATTCTGGTAATAAGGCAATGCCCATATCATGAAGAACCATTTCAACAGCACTAGCTAAGGTATTAGTTTTTGCAAAATAGCTGATATTTACCATTACCTTCTCTGTCAGCTCATTATTCTTATAAATTGCATAAGTGTCTTTTTGCCAAGCGGTCGCAATGATGTTGTATTTTAGTAGGTCGTCCACTTTCGTCAGTTGACTATGCTTCTGAATATACCTAGCTGAAGCACAATAAAATTCACTGGCTGTACCAATAGGTAATGCTCGATAGTTACTATCTTTTAACTCCCCTGCATATATGGCAACGTCTAAATCATTCTGAATCAGGTCTTTAGGCTCATCCGTCACCAGCAATTTTGGCTCTAATCCAGGAAACTCCATACAAAGCTGACTTAAGGCAGGAATCACAATATCTTTTTCAAATGAATGAGGAATAGTTAAAGCAAAAGTACCAGAGGGCATTTCCTTACTATGGTTTAGTTCTTCATAAGCCAGTTCGACCTGATCGCGTAACAACTCACAACGACTCAGTAGTTTTTTACCCGCAGCAGTCAATGACATCCCTCTTGTATGGCGAGACAAAAGCTGCTGACCTATATCTTTTTCTAAGCGCTTAATTTGTTGGCTAATAGCTGATTTACTCATCCCCAATTGCTTACCCGCAAGCGTGAACGATTGCTGGTTAGCTACTTCGGCAAATATGAGCATGGATGAGAGCTGCTTTGTTTTGTTCAATTTTTTAAACAATCAGTTTGTTTTTTGAATATTGTTAATTATTCGGCTTTTTTTTAAGCTATGTCAACCTTAACTGACAAAGGAGATAGAAGACATGCCCACTCTAATGATTATTGATCTAACGCCAACAGATAAAGACAAGCTAAGCACATACAGCGCTAAAGCAGCAGAAACACTCATACCATACGGGGGGAAATTTATTGCTAAAGGACCTATTGAGGCTATACACGGTGAATCTAACTTTCAAACCAAGGTTGTAATACAGTTCCCTGATAAAGATAGCGCAATGAATTGGTATAGTTCAGCCCCATACCAGCAAATCATTCCTTTACGCGATGAGGGCATGCAGAGCCAGTTTCACCTAGTCGGCTAAGCGTGTGACATGATGTATTCAATGATGGAAGACGCGTAATGCCTACATAACGTTAGTTATAAATGTGCCCCTCATATAAAAATCCGAGGGGCATCAAAATATATCCTAGCGAGTATTACTGAAAATACTTCTCCGTTATTTTATTTAGACTCTCCTCTCTAAGTGAAGCCACTGCATCCCAAATTTGCTCAGCGAGTTCAGGGTTCTTTCTTTTGAATTGATTAGATATCATCAGATAATATGGCTTGGTTTTAATAGGCGGCTCTACTTTTTCTAAGCCACTAAATTCAGCCTCTTTTTTTATGAAGTAGTCACCGGTTACGTCCTGTAACGCTATTGCAGAAACTCTCCCTGCAATTAATTTTCTCATATTATTCTGTGTTGAACTGGCTTCGCTGACCTTGAGTCCTAGTTTTTGCAAATCACCGACAATTGAATATCCTGCTGGTGCGCCAATTGAACTTGAGCTTCCTGATACGGCCTTCCCATCCCAAGCAAAGTCAGATCCTTTTTGCTTGTAAAAATGATACGCTATCGTTGTAAGTCTACGATCAGTGTCGACTGAATCAGTTTTCCAAGGATATGCGCCAAACTTTAGTCTTTTCTCTTTAAAGGAAGCATTAAAAGCGCCATCAACATTTCCACTTTCTAATTCACTCAAACAACGCTTCCATGGATACCTTACTAACTCAACTTTTACTCCCGGAACCTTACTTTCTATGAGTTTTATGAGCTCAACCGCAGATCCAGGTTTGTCTGCCAGAACTTCTGTAGTTTCTCCCATGTAATAAGGAAATTGAACTTTGTCTTCGTAAGCTACTTTAAAAACAGTCTCGGCTTGAGCTGTTAGTGTGTAAGCTAAAACGGATAAAAACAAAACTAAACGTTTAAACATAAATTTAAACCTCTTTCTTCGTTATAAGGTCGCTCCCTGCTATTGGTTAACACAGTTTTTAGTATGGTTTAAATCCAGGTTAATGCCACTTGAGGTGTATGTTAGAAAAGGTGAGCATTAGTTGCCATTATTATGCTTGGTACTTAGAGCGAGTGCAGACGTATATTAATGACCGGGTTGGTTAACTGAGATATTAAGTAGGAGGCATTCGTGACATGCACTCATGGAATCAGGCTGATATTGTTCTATTTCGCCCACTATGCTTAGCTGAATAAAGTGCCTTATCTGCTCTGTTTAAAGCACTTTCGAGTGTTTCTTGTTGCTGCAGTTCAACTACTCCGATACTAACGGTAAATGAAATAGTTTCATCGTTGTACTCTATAGTGAGCCGTTCAATCAGGTGACGTATTTTCTCTGCAACCGACATAGCGGAATCTAATGCTAATCCTGGCATTGATATCGCGAACTCTTCTCCTCCGAGTCGACTGAACATATCAGTGTTTCTTAAATTATCTCTGCACGTATTAGAAAACTCTATGAGTGATAAGTCACCCGCTTGGTGACCATAAGTGTCATTAATTTTCTTGAAGTTATCAATATCTAGCATCATTACTGATACAGCCGTTTTATACCTAGCTTGATAACTGTGATGTTGAGAGGCTTGAGACATAAAATAACGTCTATTGTATGCCCCTGTAAGGTCATCTTTTATGGCCTGCTCAGTTAGCCTTTGATTTGCTTTTTCCAGCTCGCTCTTTATTTCCTGAAGTTCTTTATTGAGTATTTGAACTCTTTCATAGGGAGTATGCCCCTCTCTTTTATTAAGGGCTTCCAATTCAGACTTAAGTGTCGAGTTTGTTTCTAATATTTGAATAGTTGCATATTTGCGGCCTTCACGCTCTTGTATATCGGTAACAACAGCCCGCATATTACATTCCATCGCCCTAGTAAAAATTCCGGAGGTTTTTCCGCAGATCATCGGTAGATTATCGCCAATGTTTTTGGTTTCTCTTATCGCTAGCTCCCAAGGGTCTTCAATTTCAATGGTTGCTTTTTTAAGTTCCCAGTCTACCGAAGTTAAAGACATAGTTCCCCAACCTGCCGAGCTTATAACTTGCGCCAGCATCTCAAACCCTTCTTCAAAGCTACAATTTTTTCGGGTCATAATATAGTTGAAGTTATCTACTGATTCCTCGGAAGATTCATAGGCAACTAAAAGAAAATAGAAACTTTCACCTAACTGCTCTATGACAGGTACCTGCATGCAGGAAATAGAGGGATCTTTCCAGAGAATTACCGCATCTTCCCCAAAAAAACGAAATTTTTTCTCTTGATCATCCCACTGATACCAATCTGGCAGAGACATTAATGTTACCTTGTGATTATGATGACAAACTAGATGAATACAGCACGAACTATACCAATGTTCAGCAACAAAAACCCTTCGCACTGATCATAAAACACACAACTTTGACTAGCTTTTACAAGGTATCACATTTGCTACCAGAAAAATTTTGGCCCAGTCGACTAAAGCTAGTCTTCGCCAAATATATATCTCAACCAACTCAGTAATATTTGATAAGTTTCTCGCTTGTAAGCATTGATGGGGGTCACTAAATAAAAAGCCTCTTCAATAGGGAAAAACTGGTCTGATAGGACAGCTAACCGCCCCTTCCTAATTTTATTATTAGAAATAGGAAAAACACCAATCGCAATACCCAAGCCCTCTTCTGCTGCCCTGATAGCCGCATCATATGAATCAAAAAATAGTTCTTTTTTGGGTTTGAATTGGTATTTCATATTATCCATAAACCTTTGCCAGTCGTTAACTTGGGTTCGAATATGGATAAGAGTTTGTTTTTGGAAGTCAGATCTTGTTTTAATCGGGTTCTTGTCAAAATAGACTTTTGAAGCGACTAAATTAGTTTTCACATTAGAAATAAGCTCAACATTATTATCTCCCCAGGGTGGAACACCAAATCGAATAGCCGCATCTAACTTTCCTGGTTCCAAATTTTCTACATGAGCACTGCTTTCAACAACAAGATTCAAGTCTGGAAAGTTTTCATGGAAATGATGTAACTGAGGTATCACCACTTCGTTAGCAACGTAAGGGATCATGCTAACTTTTATTGTCGATGAGAAATTCTGCTCTACAAAATGAGCGAAGCCCGTTTCGTAACTCTTTATGGTTTTTTCTGCTATTTGATAAAAGCTTTCACCCAGTTTGGTTAACTGAAGTTCTCTTTTTTTGCGACTAAATAACGGGAGACCAATATGATTCTCTAATGTTTTAATTTGTTGGCTAATGGCTGAAGGGCTTACATTTAATTCTCCTGCAGCTAATTTAAAACTGCTATGGCGGGCTGATGCAACAAATGCAGTGAGATATTGAATGGGTGGCATTCGAGGAGAATAAGACATAAATATTAACCACTCAGAGAGTCAAAAAAACAAAGGATAGCCTTGGCGTACAGCAATAGTTAGTTCTTGATTGTAACAACTTAAATTAGAAATTCTAACTTGAAAGTAAGATATTCGCGTTTGAAAACACCTAAATTTTCTTAGAACATAAAGTCGCCAATTATCAGAAGGTTGAGGTTTATAACCCTCTGAATATAGAAATGAATAAGAAATTTTTAGGAGAAAACCGTGCCAGTCAACTATATAGATTTTAAACAAGCAAAAGATCAAGAAGACTTACGCATGGTGGTCGTGGGCGGCTTGCCTAGCCCGTGGGGAGAAGCAGCAAAAGGGATATTACATATCAAGAAAATACCTTGGGCAGGGGTTTATCACAACCCTCACGATAAAGAGATGGCAAATTGGACAGGCTCAAACAGTGCCCCTGTGGCTATGTATGACGACGAGACTCCGTGTTCTGGCTGGGCTGATATTTTGTTACTTGCAGAACGCCTAGCACCCGAACCGGCACTATTACCCAAAGCCCCCGCAGAACGGGCACTTGCTCTAGGGCTTTGCCATGAAATATGTGGAGAGATGGGCCTGGGCTGGATGCGAAGACTTGATATGGTGCATAAGGGTTTGTGTGGTGAAAAAGATGGATTCCCTAAAGTAATAGCAGCGTACCTGGCGTCTAAGTATGATTACAAGGAAAAGCAAACTCAGGAACATGGCCCTCGCATTATTGGGTTATTGAATATGCTGGCAGAGCACCTACACACTCAACGTGATGCAGGTAAGCATTTTTATATCGGTTCGAGCCTTTCAGCTGTCGATATTTACAGTGCCACCTTCATGACATTTTTCAGACCGTTACCCGCTGAGCAATGCCCAATGATAGAAACTATTCGTCCAGTTTTCGAATCTATGGATGAATCAATATCAATGGCTCTAGACCCAATTCTGATTGAACATAGAGATTTTATATATTCTGAGTACCTAGAACTTCCACTATCACTTTAACATTGAGAAATGATATTCGGGGTAAAGTTAGATTTCGCTTTGACCCCGAATTTGTATCCTTGAATTTAAAAATCAAGAAAATGCGGGTGCAAACAATTCTCGCTCTATTCTGCAAGCATTCACCATAAAACTAACTGCATGGTATAGACCGGCTAACATAATAAGCTCTACCAGTTGGTCAGGGCGATAAACGTCTGAAAGACGCGTCCATAAGGCATCATCCACCTGATTTGTCTCATGAAGCTGATCAGCTAGTTGAATCAATAACTGCTGCTCTGAATTCCATAAAATTAAGTCTGACTGTTTACTCGCTGTATCACTAATTTGTTGTTCATTAAAACCTGCTTTGGCAGAGAAACCCGCTACATGAACACCCCATTCATACTCAGCCTTGCATAAACCGCACGTTCTCAAAATAACCAATTCTCGATCTGCTAGAGAGATACTGCCTTTGTCTAACAAACCTCCCATTACCATTCTATGTAGCACTCGAGGGTTATGCGCTACCGTCTTAAATATCGACAAAGGCGGCATCCCTAGCGGCATAATGGTATTGAAGTCTGCCTCGACATCAGCTGAAAATGGTGCTTCAAGGGGGGCTATTCGTGTATTCATAAATTCTCCAAAAAGATCTAATATTTTTCGTTTAATCATCTCAATCAAAATACGCTACACTTTATGTAGCAACAAGATCACAATACCGCTACAATATTTGTAGCGCAAGCATTACTTTTTTGTTTTTATCATTCAGACACATTGGAAATTTCTATGACTAGCACGTCAAAACAAAGACCCATAGTCCAGTTAATTGATATATTGGGTAAAAAATGGGTTCTCAGGATTTTATGGGAATTAAAGGAAAGCTCATGTACGTTTAGGGAATTACAAAGCCGTTGTGGTGACATATCTCCCACCATAATCAATACACGCATAAAAGATCTCTGCGCGGCGCAATTGGTCGACAAATCACTAGAGTCAGGCTACACCCTTACCCAGCTTGGTTATGAGTTAATCGAACTTTTTTACCCCATCAACGACTTTGCAAATCGATGGAGTGAAACATTAGTTGCCTCTACCAAGTCGGACTAACATTAAAGTTTGCATGTCATTAAGATGCTGGAGATTAATATGAAATATTGCCCACTTTGCGCCAACAAATTGAGCGCCACCAAAAAAGAAGGCAAAGTGTATCTTGCCTGCCCTGATGGTAAGTGTGGTTTCGTTCACTGGAATAACCCTGTACCTGTAGTCGCTGCGATCATCGAATTGAATAACGAAGTACTATTAGTGCACAACACAAGCTGGCCAGAAAAGATGTTAGGGTTAGTGAGTGGATTTTTAGATGAAAAAGAAGCACCAGACCAAGCAGTACAAAGAGAAATTAAAGAGGAGCTTAACCTAGACACGCTCGAAGTTAAGCTAGTAGGCGTTTACCCTTTTGAACAAATGAACCAAGTCATTATTGCTTATCATGCAAAGTGTAAAGGGGAAATAATCTTGAATGAAGAGCTAGACGATTACAAGCTGTTAGAAAAGTCAAAACTCAAACCCTGGGATTTCGGGACAGGTTTTGCTGTTAAGGATTGGCTGGAGACTTCATAGTCTCATTTGTCATAGCTCAAACTTGACCTGACAGCTACCCACTTTTTTTCGATATCTGTCAGTCTAGTTTGGCGGTTTCTAAACACATCCACTTTTTAAGTATTGCCTCTAGCTCATCAGGATCAATGGGCTTACTAAGATAATCATTCATTCCCGCTTTTAGGCACTTATCTTTATCACCCACCATCGCATTGGCAGTTAGTGCTATGATTGGAACATTTCTATAGCGTTCACTTGCATTACCCTTACGAATATTTCGTGTTGCCAAATACCCATCCATTACCGGCATCTGACAGTCCATAAGTATCAAGGTATAAGGGTTTTCAGGTGGCGAGATATTGAGCATATCTATGGCTTCTTCACCATTAGAAACAGTGTCAGCAGACAAGCCAATATTTTCAAGAATATTTTCAGCGACTAATTGGTTTATTTGGTTATCTTCAACCAATAGTAGCCGCGCACTATCCGGCCAACATGACCTGTCCGCTTGTCCCCCCCCCTTGTGGCGATCATCATCATCATCATCATCATCATCATCATCATCATCATCATCATCATCATCATCATCATCATCATAAATAACAGCTAGCGCATCAAACAAGTCTGAGGTTGTCGCAGGCCTAGGGAAATAAGC
>Ga0209707_1001367_pt1 | contig 13818 bp, 19 predicted proteins | sample EN4Hudsemesocosm_FD_184630 | JGI IMG/M metagenome (GOLD analysis project Ga0209707, IMG submission 184630) | Methane-oxidizing microbial communities from mesocosms in the Hudson Canyon - EN4B Hudson Canyon (SPAdes) (version 2) | ecosystem: Environmental > Aquatic > Marine > Cold seeps | place... | reverse complement strand
TTTGTATTATATGGGGATGCGCTCAGGTGATGTGATCGGCTTGGAGTGGTCACATATTATTGATACACCTTTCACATGTAGCATCACTAAGGTACTGGAGAAAACTAGGCGTAAGATAAAAACACCGTATGTTTTGCCCATGCCTATACAAGTGAGAGATATTTTAAGGGTATGGCGAAAACAGCAAGGCAACCCAAATAAGGGGCTTGTATTTCCTGCAAAAAATGGCGGTAGATTAAGTAATTCTTGTTTAAAGTGTTGTTGGGCATGGATTGTAGAAGATGCAGGCTTACCTAGTGAATATGTGCCTTATACGCTACGGCATAATTATATTAGCTGGCTTATTATGAACGGGGAACATTTAAAAGTTGTCGCGAATCTTGCAGGGCATAAGACTACTAATATGATTGAATTGCATTATGGTCATTTAGCATCTGGGCATAATAACCAAGCGGCTCAATCATTTGCTGATTTATTAAATAGTAGCGAACAAAAAAGTCTAAATAATAAGGTTAGCTAGTAATTTAAAAAAGACGGTTACAAAGTTACAACCTATTGCAGACCTTTAATCGCTTGGGATTTCGTGTAACCAATTTGTAACTTCCTGTAACTTTTGTAACCTAAAACGATATTATCAGCAGAATAATATGCGTATAAAAAAACATGAAAATTCTGGAGTAGGGTACTGCCAAAACTGACAAAAGGTATAACTATGCCACCTCGACCTTTAGCTTTAAGCCTAGCGCGCCAACTACTTTGTTGATGGTGTCTAAGGTCGGATTACCACCACTTGAAAAGGCTTTATAAAGGTTTTGCCTGCTTACATGCGCTTTTTTTGCTATTTCAGTCATCCCTTGAGCCTTAGCAACATCACCCAAGGCAATACGCAATAAATTAGGGTCGTTTTCTTCAATAGCCACATTTATATATTCGCGTATCATTTCTGGGGTGTCGAGGTATTCCCCTATAGACCAGCTTGTTACTTCTTCATTATTCATTGTCTTGCCCCAAAGTATCTAAAATAGAATGTGCTTTTTTAATGTCTTTTTCTTGTGATGATTTATCGCCACCGATTAGCAATAGAACCACTTGACCATTCTGTATCGTGTAATAAATACGATACCCACTACCAAAGAAAAAACGCAGTTCAAATAAGCCCGCGCCTAATGATTTATGGTCGCCAAAATTCCCGAGCGATACCTGCCTAAGTCTTAATAATAGCCTAGCTTTTGTACTTGGTTCTTTAAGCTTTGTGAGCCAATGCTCAAAGTGGCGTGTCTTTTTTATTTCATAAATCATAATTTTATTGTCGCATAAATATTACATAAAAACATTAAATTGCATTACAATTAGCTTAACCAACCTAGGCTTAGCGGCTAAAAGGCGGGACTCATTCCCCCGCTTGGTTGGTGCTTCTCAGGAATGATTGCTTTGAATGGAGTGTTTTTATGTCTGATAAATTTAGTTGGTTTGATTTAAGAAAATACGAACAAACTAAAGAGTTCGACCTTGCTAAGTGGTATGAACAGGTAGTAATTAGGTCTCACCTTCTTTATCTATCCGAACGTAGTGATCAAGAAGGTTTTTGTGATAGTTTTTCTCATTCGTGTGAGCGTATTAAGATAGGTCCAATACTATCGATATCCTATGACGATGATCTAGGCTCTTGGAAACGCTCCACTAATATTGATCCCATAAGCACCTATTCAGTAAGGATGAAGCCATTGCGCGAGTTCCTTGTAGTAAATAAAGTGGACTATTTTAATACTGATCAACTTAGCCGCATAGCATCAAAAACAAGCTATTCTTTTTATGATAATTGCGATAAAGACTTAATGGAAATAGCTGATAAACCATATGACTTACATCATCTTGGTGATGAACTATACTCTAATTATATTAGTTTAGCAGTCGATTTGGATTCAACTGATGAGCAAATTATGAATGACTTAAAAAAGGTTCTATCTGAATATAGAAAGCTTAGCGGGCATACATCACAAGAGAAAAAAATCACACCTAAAAATATGAAAAACTGGTATGAAAAAAAACTTCTGCCTTATTGTGATTTAGTACTTGTTTCAAGGTACGAAAAAATAAAAATAGGACAAGCAAAATTAGCTAACCTTCTTTTTAGTGAAGAAAAAGATATTGATATAGTGTTAAGGCTAAGAAGGACTACGATACCGAGTGCTAATTACTTATTCAAATTCAGTGAAGGAATGTCTGAAATTATGTGGGCACAATTACAGTCAGAGGCATAAAAAACATTAAAATTTATGCCTGCATAAGAAGTGAGTAATTTAATGCAGGCATAAAAAAACACATTTACTGCTTCTCGATCTCCTAAGAAATATGCGGATAATTGGTAACACTTTAAGCAACCTTAGGTGTTACCAATGGCTAATAACCCGCACATAGAAAACAAAACCCCCGAAGATGAACTATTCACTTGTTTAATGGCAAGCGTTTATCTGGCTATTAATGACGGTACAAGAGACGGCCTTAAAAAGGCGCGTTGTACTGGCTTACTATGGGGATATAAAGCCCCCTTGTTTATTAAGACCGGTAGAAAAGTCTTATATCGTAAATCCGATTTAGATACATTTTTAGCGAAATTACCTAAATTCCAAAATAATGCGGAAGTTAGGGAGTGTGCATAATGGATTTAGTTATTGCCAACTCAAAAAAACAAGCCGTTACCACTTCACGAATACTTGCCGATAAATTTAACAAAAGACATGGCAACGTATTAGCCAAAATAGAACAGTTAAAAATTGAGGATAAGGAAACTTTTAACGCCCTTAAAATTAAGTCGGTTAAATACATAGATGAAAAAGGCGAGCTACGCCCAGAGTTTATTTTAGATCGTGATGCTTACGCCTTTTTTGCTATGGGCTTTACAGGTAAACAAGCCAATAAGTTCAAAATTGACTTTATACGCGCCTTTAATGATATGGAGCGATGGATAAAAGACCGCTTGCAGTCATCTATTGAATATAAAGTTATGCAGGCAATCCTTAAAGATTCGCGGAAGTTGATCGGTAAAGAAACAAAGTCCCACCATTACAGCAATGAGGCTAAGTTAGTTAATTGGGCGTTACGTGGTGAGTTTAAAGGAGTCGATAGAGAAACCTTAACCCTTGATGAAATTAACTTATTAAATGAATTTCAGACGCGTAATGCTGTATTGATTGGCGCGGGCATGACTAGAGAACAGCGTAAGGAATCATTACATTTAATGGTTGAGCTAGGGCGTTCTGATTTACTGGAGTGTGCATAATGTTATTGCCAGTAACCACAAGTAACGCTAAACTATCCATTCCATTGACACATTCAGTGGTCAGAATTGGCGTTCTGAACAATACGGCAATAAGCCGCCATCTATGCGGTTTTTTTATGTCAAAAATTCAGTTTCTGTTATGTGAGGCTGAGTGGAAGAGTTTTAGGACTCGCCAGGTTCGTATTGCTGGTACGCCAATTCTGCTCAGTCTCGCTCCCAGTAATTGGCGTTATTGGAGTGAGGTTTCAAATCTCAATACGGAGGCTATCATGCCTAATTTTCACGCCCAAGAACTCACCAAAAATCAGCTTACACTTCCTGTTAGCGAAACTAAACAAAAATCATTACTTGCTCAAGTTAGCATTATTCGCAGTGCTATTAATATTCATGGCATAACGCAGACCCAAGAAAACTTTAACACCCTAAAATCTGATGCTTTAGAGCTGGTGCGCATGCTTGACGAGATCGAGCAGAATAATCAGCACAAGACTTCCATATTTAACGTATTAGCCAAAGGGACAAGGCGCGTTATTGCTGAGCGTGTTGGCTTCAATCAAGCTATTCAATACCCTAATGCAGTTGTGAAATTTGCAGGCATGGAGGTGGTGCGATGAGTTCAATTACAGAGCATAAGTTAATTGATATTGCTGTACAGATCGGAGCAATAGCCGAAAGCAATAACCACTATACCGCCGCATTAGCCGCGCGTATTCATGCCGCTGGAAAGCATTTGGAACAGCTTACTATTGCTGAATTTATCGCGCTAGATAATCAGCAACGCGCCTTTTTTAATAAGGGGGGGAATGTATGAACGCAATCACCTTACCCCAAGCTGAATATGACGCACTTGCAAATTATCAAGGTCAATTTGATGTGGCTTGCTATCAAGTAATTTATAAAAGCGAACGCGTTTTAAATGAAGCCTTGTCACCCCTTTATGCCACAGAACAACAAGCCGTTGAGCGTAAAGCGCAGGTAATAAAGGATTTCCCTACCGCTAAAATATCTAGGCAAGTGTTTTTTCATAGCTCAGAAGATGATGAAGGGCGTGAGCATATTTTAAAGCAGATAGTTAGCCCCGCTACTTTATTACAGGCATAAAAAAGCCCCATAACCGATAAAATTATGAGGCTTTCAATCCAAGAAACAGCTAACAACAAAACAAGATAAGTTTAGCAGTTTTATGAATTGTTTACCTCAAGGATTGAGATTAAATGAAAAAAATTAAACAAGATTTAGCTGTTTTACAGTGGCTAAAAGAAAATATCACTATCAACCCAATGCAGGCATTGAATGAGTTGGGTTGCTATCGACTATCGGCACGGATTCACCAATTAAGAAGGCAAGGCTATCAGATCAGCACTAAGCGAATTAATAAAAACGGTCGCTTTGGTAAGATTTCTTTTGCTGAATATCGCTTAGAAAATAAAGAGGTGTCCCATGGTTGATTTTTGGACAGATACCCACCACGAAATAAAAAGGCGTTTACTGGATGAAAGTACCAAGGCGCGAGAGGTTGGCGAAAAAATTAACGGGATTAATTGCCCTGAGTGTGACAAGCCCGAAGCGTACGCCCATGGCAATGAGCCTAATGTGATTATTTGCCACCGTATGAGCCAATGCGGTGCGAAAACTTTAACCCGTGAGCTTTACCCTGATTTATTTAATACTTTTGAGGAGCGTTTTACAGCCACACCAGCCAACCCAAACGCCACAGCAGACGCATTTTTGCAGGCGCGTGGGCTTGATACAAAACGCATTAGCTTTGCTCAGGGTTCAGTTACCGAGCAAGGCAAGACTTATCCAACGGTAAAAATTGAGTTTGATGGCGTAACCTTTCAGCGTTTAATTGATTATAAAGGCAGTAATAAAACGCGCCTTAGCACTTATAAGGGCAAGTTTTACAGTACATCCTCTGTAGAAAATGCCGATAGTGTTTATATTGTGGAAGGTATTTTAGATGCTTTAGTCTTGGAGCAAGTGGGCTTGCCTGCTATTGCCACCTTATCCAGCGTACATAATCCCGAGTCTTGTTTTAAGCAGGGCATTCATTACATATTAGGCTTTGATAATGACAGTGCCGGCATTAAGGCAACTAAGAAGTTTAAATCCTATTTGAATGAGCAAGGCATTAGCTTTAGTGTGCAGTTACCGCCTACCGGTAAAGATTGGAATGATTTATTAATCAGTGGCGATTTAGCCGAGAGCAAGCAAGACAGTACCTTGAGTTTATGCCGGTGGCGTGGCGCGTTGGCAATGGCTGAGAATGCGCTGGATTATTTCAAGATATACAGCAAACAAAAGCCCTACAACAATGCTTTTTTTGAGTTTAAAGGGCAGACCTATAAGGGCGTATTTAAGCTGAATGATGACCAACAACCTATTGAGCATAAAGCTATTAGAATGCTGGACTGCGTGCTTAATATTGCTTATTCAGTAGAAGATGCCAGCTTGCAATATGAAAGCCGTTTATGTCATATCATCAATGCTATATCCAGCCGCGAGGGGGTTAATACGATTCGTTTTAAAGGGGCAGATTTTTCAGCATTGAATGATTTTAAAGCTAAGTTACTTCAATACCGGCTGTTATTTTTTGGCACTGGCTCAGACCTCACTTATTTTGCTGAATATTTGTTCAAAAAAAAGCCAATTAAGGTGCGTGAATGCCAGGCATTAGGTTATGACCCACTTTCGCAATGCTACGTCCTTAATAAGTTTTTATACGACAAAAGCGGCAAGCATTACACGATTGATAAAGATGGTTACTTTCACCAGCACAAATTAAAACCGTTTAGTGGTCAGGATAAAAGCATTACGCGGATTGATAGCGTAGATGTAGCACAGTTTATACGATCATTACATGGTGCGTATGGTGACAAGGGATTATTGGCGTTAGGTTTTTGGGTGTCGTCTACCTTTTCACATGTCATTTTTGAACAGTTTGGTTTTTTCCCGTTTATGAGTTTTTATGGTGACCACGCATTGTGGTAAGTCAGATTTAACTACCACGCTTAATCGATGTTTTTTTATTGATAGTGAGGGCTTGGCGATGGGGGCGGCTAATACGAGAAAAGGTGAGCTAAGAACTATTAGCCAAAAATCCAGCATGGTGACAGCGATGTTAGAAGGTAGGAAAGGAAATAATAAGTTTGATTATGATAGTGTTTTACCGCTGTATAACCGTAATAGCCTACAGGTACGCGCCCAGACCACTAATGATAACCAAGTGCATGACCTGAAATTTACAGGCGCGTTAGCCTTTGTACAGAATCATGAGCAATTTATCAGTAAACCAGCCAAGGAACGTGTGGTATCAATTCATTTTAAAGATGAAAATTTAGATACTACCTATGAAGCTTGGCAACACTTAAAAACCTATTCGCCTGAGCAATTAGCCGGGATAGGGCATTTTATCTTATCTAACCGTGTCTATTTTGAGCAGGAAATCAGCAAAGAAATAAATGAGACAGCCAGTTATTTACGCACCAATGGAGTCACGGTTGATCGTATTGCTAAAAATCATGCGGTGGCTTATTCAGGCGTATCTTTATTAGTGGAGCTGGTTAAACCAAAGCTGGAAGATGATTTATTAGATTTTACGCTTAAATCAGCGATGAGTAAGACCGAAACCGCGCGCAGTGAATTGTTATTAGCTGATCACTTCCTTGAGTACATCAATTGCTTTACCGAGCAACAAGGCGTGTATAAGTCAGATGATAGTTTAATTGTTCATATGCCGACAGCAATAAAAGCGACTGATACACACTGGGTAACTAAAGACTTATTAAGTGAGCTACGTCTAATGGATAGCTTTATAGGTGAAAAAACCAGTCGAGCATTTGATAAGCACAGTCCTAAAAAATGCCTGCACTTTAAACATGAAAAAATACAGGTTACAAAATTACAAGTGGCTTAAAGTTATATGTAGCGTGGCTTTGCGTGTAACCTGTTTAGAGGTTACAACAAGGTTACAACAAGGTTACAAAGTAGTTGCAGAGACTTTTAGATTATTACTCAGGTTACAAAAGTTACAAAAGTTACAAAAAGTTACAAAATGGTTACAGTGTAGACTGCTAAATATAAGGGCTGTAATAGATTGTAACTTTGTAACTTATATAAAACTATTATTATGAAAATTACTTTATCAAATCAGATCGAAATACAAACCACTCAAGATATTGAGCAACAGATTATTGAGCAATTCACCTCTGCTAATCCTAAGTATCAGGACGCTATTAACTTCAACAGAAGCACTCGCGGTATTGACCAGGATATTTACCTATGTGATCAAGTGGGAAACAATCTTATAGCCCCTATGGGGTTGCTGAATTACTTGATACAAAACTATAAGACCGAAGTAATCGACCAGCGCACCACGGTAGAGACTCACATTCCCTTTACAGGCGAATTAAGACCCTACCAAGAACAATTTGTTGATGATGCCATTATTGCTAAAGGTGGTGTGATGGTTGCAGCAACAGGCGCAGGGAAAACAGTATCAGGCATTGCTTTAGCTTCACGGATAAAACAGCGCACCTTGATCTTAGTTAAATCTAAAGACTTAGCCGCTCAATGGCGCGATGCTATCAAACAGTTTACTGGGTTAGATTCTGGGCTGATTGGCGGTGGTAAGAGTATCGAGGGGGAGCAGTTTACAATCGGACTTACACAAACTTTAAGTAAACGTGATTTATCAGATCTTAATTATGGCTTAGTAATAGCAGACGAATGCCACAACTTACCAGCAAGCCAAGCCTTTAGCGTAATGAATGGCCTTAATTGTAAATACCGGTATGGATTAAGCGCTACACCACAAAGGCGCGATAACATGGAATTTATGATTCATGGAGCTATTGGTGATGTATGTGCAGAAATTAAACAAGATCAACTTGATGGGAAAGTGTTGCCAGTTCATGTATCAGCCATTGAAATGCCTTTTGATGCTGATGTAGAAAGCTGGACTGAGTTTTTAGGTGTATTGGTAGATGATGAACAGCGTAACCAAGTCATTATTGATCGAGCTATTAAAGCCTCTAAAGCAATGGGAACGGTTATTTTATGCGCTCAGGTGCGACATTGTGAGTTATTAGAATCAATGTGTCGTGATTATGGGGTACATGCCTTGGTGCTACATGGTCAATTACCTGCAAAAGTCAGAGCTGAGCGAATGGAAAAAGCGCCAGAAGCACCGTTAATTATTGGTACATTATCTTTGCTGAGTGAAGGAATAGATTTACCTCACTTATCAGCTTTAATTTTTGGTGCGCCCGTATCAGCAGTCATTGATAAAGAAAACCCAGCGGCTACCCGGTTAATTCAATCAATCGGAAGATGCAGACGGCCATACCTCAATAAAACTAAGGCGTATGTGCTAGATATTATTGATGGGTGTGGTTTTGGTGTATCAGCATGGAATAAGCGTGCCACTATTTACCAGCAGCAAGGATTTGAGGTGATGAAATGACACTTATTCAAACATTAGGTTTTTATCAGTATAGCGAATACTGGGAAGTTGCTAAGAAAAGTCTAGTTGTGGACTCTCGACAATCCACAGTTAGAAAGCAGGAGTTTAATTTATGAAAATGACAAAAAATAGATTACAGATATTAGAACTTATCGACAGTTGCCTGCCTGATTGCGGAGGAAACCCACCATATAGCGCAAGTTCGATAATGTACACGTTAGATATGGGCGGTATAAAACACACCCGAAGCGGAGTATTTAGAACACTGAGCGACCTATTCAACGGGGGCTTAGTTGCCAGAACAAAGAAGCCTTTCGACAGGTATGAAGGGCTTGGAGGCTATGAGTGGGCGTATGAAGTTGCCAGTAAAACCGAGCATAATAAATTGAATACTCGCTGTGATAAGTTCTGTAAAAAAGCACTGAGAGCAATGCAGGGCGTTAATTTCTTTGATGCTGTATTTGACCACGGGTTACCACCTAAAGAAGCCGCTGAACTTATAGCAGAAGGAAAAAAACTATTGATGCTTACCCATCCAGATAAGGTAGGGCAGGCATATATTGACCGATTCAAGCGGGTATCTATTGCCAATACTGCGTTGAGATCAGGCGTACCTTTACCCAAGAGTGAGCCACCCAAAGTGGACAAGGAATTATGCGATAAATTGTATATCCCGTATTAAAGTTTACTCTAAATTTACTTCTTTATTCCCATCACTATTCGTCTTTTTTTCAATAATAGAGACTAAAGGGAAGTACATGGATGATTTATCGGTGTCCTTATAAAACTCATAAACAGGGCTTTTCTCTACATGCGTAAGTTTATCGTAATGCTGGAGCCAAACATAAGTTTCAGTGCTTATCATTTTCCAGATTGGCTGCTGAGAATAATAAAATAAATGTACATCTATCCCTTTTCTCTTTAAATCTCTGCAAAAATTTACTGAACTCTTGTGGTCTGCATTAAATCGCTCTAAATTAACATCTAGAGCGGCTCTTCTAATTGAGCACGTTTCACACTCTGGATCAATTAATAGGATAGTCAATGATCCCTTGTAAGCCTTAAGGTACTCATGAAGCGGGGAACTAGGCATTGAAAATGTTTCCCATCCATTTAATGCTAAAATTTTTATGTTTTGAGGGTCACTTTCTTGAAGGCCGTCAACTAGAATGCTCCATTCCTCTACCCTATTATCAGGAGATGTATAAGGATAAAACCCTTTTATACCGAAAGACTCAATGAGCTTTGAGTAATACACCTTATCTTTATAGGTGATAGCAATCGCTGTAACAAGTAAAATCACCAAAATAATTAAAATACAGGTGATACCTACAAATATTCTTTCGTTACTTGGTAAATCTTCTAAATTAAAGCTTTTGAATACCGCTGATAATCCGCCCCAAATGACAACCAGCGCAGCAAACCAGAGGTGGTCAACTATAACTTCACAAGTCCATTTTATAAAGCGCGTGATAAGCCACGGTTGCTTTTTTTTATTTCCTATCAAGATTGCTAGGCGTATAAGTCAAGGCACCATGAATATTTTTACTTTTAGAAAATTTAGCTAGGAGTGAAAATATAATATCCAAACCTTTAAATGTTGCTAAAACAAAAAACAGAACAACAGAATATACAACAACCTGCTCAATCATCTAACCCCCCAAATAATAATTAACATTTATTAAACTTAATGTTTATTTTTTTATTATGCACCAAACCAAATCCAAATAAAACCTTACGCGACAATTTGTCGCGCTATTCAAAATTTTCTGATGCTGGTTACATCGAACTCATATTATTTAAGCCCTATTAATTGGGGGGTTTTTATGCTTAAATTTGCCATCTGCTTAGCTTAGGTGTAAGTTTAGTATTTCCAGTAAATTCACGGCTAATAGATGGCAAACAAAAGATACTACCAGCCCAAAAACAAAAGTAAAAATAAAAAAGGGTTTGTATATATTCTCAGCAACATATCAATGCCAGGCATTCTTAAAGTTGGGATGACAGAAAGAGTGCCGGAACTTAGAGTTAATGATAATGATAATGATAATGATCTATGCTCTACTGGTGTCCCAACCCCATTTGTTGTTGAGTACTATGCTTTTTTTGATGATAGGTATAAAGCAGAAAAAGAAGCGCATATAAATCTAAAGGAATACAGGCACAGCAAGGAATTTTTTACAGTTGATATACCACCGCGATAAAAGGAATAGAGCAAGTACAGATGGATAGCGTTGAGGTACATCCGAATAAAGGTGGATTTAATCGCGTAGTGTTTGATAGCATTCAGAAAAAATGCTCTAAATGCGGAAAAATAAACACGATACCAGAGTATATAAAGCATAACCAAAGACCAGTATGCGCTCAGTGCCGCTCCTGGCTTCTTGATAAAAATACTGTAGTCGAAAAAATAAAGACAGTTAATAATATTGTTGAGGTTGATAGGGTTGTTGAGGTTGAAAAGGTCGCTAAGGTCGAAAGGACCCATGAAACCGATGATTTTGTTGTCAGGTTCAGGGAGTCTAACGACCGTAACGAAGATGGTAAGATCGTACTTGGTATTTTACTTACTGGTATTGCCTTGCTTTTATTGGTTTATCAATTTACACAAAACTAAGCTTAATCTAATCTGCTTATTGATTATTATTTTGTCTTACTAACCACAGATAAGGCATTCGCAACCGCTTCAATTACCTCTTCCTTGGTATAGGTATCACTTTTACCTTCAAGCGACATTCTCAGTTGATGCTAATCGAGTTAAGCCAGAAGCAAAAGACAAGGTGATTGCATATCAAGAGGAATGCTTCAAAGTTTTAGCCAATCACTTTATGCCAGTCGAAAGAAATGTAATTAGTCCTGAGCAAAAAGAGCATATCCAAGGCATAGTAATCGGCATTAACTCTGTACAGGGTATTCATTACGCAACTACTTATCGAAAAATTAAAAAACAGTTCAATGTCAATTCATATCATGAGCTAACTCAAGATCAATACCCGTTAGTTTGTAAGTCTTTAGGTGCTGAACCTAAGTATGTTGAGGGTGAGCTACTACCATTAAATAAAGAAGCATTACCTATCAATACGCCATATGCATCACTACCCTCACCAGAAAACGCTTACCTTAAAGAAACAAGAGATCGCGTATCTAATTTACGTCAATGGGCGCTAGAGAATCATCATAATGGTGTTGCTGATGATTTAGATGTGATTGAATGCTGTCTAGTTAGCTAGTGGACTCATATAGATGAATCGTTAGTTAGATTAAAAACAGCAGTAGGTATGCTTGAAAGATGGCGTAATAGCTAAGTAGCCTTGTAATTAATGTCGAATGAGTTAAACTGTTAGTTCGGTCGATTCAATTAGGAATATAGCAATGAAAAAAATACTACTACTAGCTTTATCACTATCTCTATTTAGCGTTGCGGCACTGGCAGACAAGACTATCACAATGCCAGATGGAACGGTATGCTGGATAAATGATGTAGGTGTAGTGTACGGTTGTCATGGTGGGCCGAATGGTGTTTCTGGTACAAAAATAAAGTAAAAATCAAGCCTCGTTAATTCGGGGCTTTTTTATGCCCGCTACATTAAATGCGCTAGCTAAGTATGGGACTAATGTTAAAAAATAAGCTAACAAAAAAAGCATGAAATCCGGTAGCATTACGCTTGCTAGCAAACAAGGCTAGAATGAAAGTAGCTGAAATATTACAAACTTAGATTCTAAAATATTTGAGGATGAAGAGTATGGTGAAGGATGGCGAGCAGCAGGACGACAAGGCGTTAGAGAAAGTGAAAACAAGCAAGGAGATCAAGGAAGCGGTAATGCTATTACTAGATTACAAAGTGATTAACCCAAGTGAAGCTAAGACTCAAGACTAATAACATTTAATAGTCAATTCAAAACAAACCAGTGAAAACAGAATAATCAATTTATAAACAAATGCTTAAAATTATATAACGCAAAACCGACCAGTGAAATGACTATGTTGAGAACCTGATAAAACATGACATAAAAGAGTTGGTTACCTTAAGGTAGCCCCAGGAGAAAAAGGTTAAGGTTTGGTTAAGGGTAAAGCCAGAATAGAATGATGGAATTAATACGCGCTTAGGCGCATTAATAAGCTTAGTGAAACATAGTATTGGGTAAGGTATGCACTGGCATTCATGTGTCGGTAAATGTAGGTATTTAGATGTTGGTAAATGCTGGTATTTTAAAATGGCAAAACATCAAGGTTAGGTCAAGGGTAAACCAGAGGTTATCCATAGGGAAATGTTGAGGGTTAATGTGTGTAGATTGATGGAAAATAATGGTGTTATTGGATTCAAGTAAAGAATAAATGTGAAGGTTATACGTAGGCTTAAACATGGTAAAACTTGGTATAAGAATTTGTCTTTATCACTTTTCAGGGGAAAAAGACGAGCTGCAATGATTAAGGTTTAGACGACATTAAAAATGTTAACTATAAAAAGGGACGGCTAAGTTGGAAAATTTTCTTCAAAATATGGAACTCGGAGTGTCGATTTTTAAGGGCTATAAGCGGAAAATAATCAAAGATAAAGTGAACAGCTAATCACAGGTATATTATGGTCTAGCTAGAATAAGTGAACACAGGAATGTTAAAAAAGCTAATTCAGAGTTAGTATTTAGGTGCATCGAAAACTTAATAAAACTTAAGGTCTGTAGCGTTGTACAGATGTTGGGAAATGTTGGTATTTTGCAACTGAGTAAAAACGCATAAAACTGACCAGCCACGTACTACCCTTAAAGCTAGGTAAGGCATGGTACTCACTAAGGTGATTAAGAAAACTGATCAAGAAACTGACTATAAATCTAACAAATGAATGTTAAGGTTAGGTCCAGGGGGCAATGCTGTTGACTTAAGCAATGCCGAACAATAAGTCTTTGATATTATAGTATAATAACGTATGTTCTTAATAATTAAATATGGGTAGTTTTTCATGAAAAACGCATCAAACTTGGCACAAACCCTGCTCTGAAAATCCATGCCAACTTTCAAGTTATCTTGAAAGGTTTCTTCAATTAATCCCCAAAACACTCCCAGAAGATCAGAAAA
>Ga0209707_1001360_pt1 | contig 13884 bp, 12 predicted proteins | sample EN4Hudsemesocosm_FD_184630 | JGI IMG/M metagenome (GOLD analysis project Ga0209707, IMG submission 184630) | Methane-oxidizing microbial communities from mesocosms in the Hudson Canyon - EN4B Hudson Canyon (SPAdes) (version 2) | ecosystem: Environmental > Aquatic > Marine > Cold seeps | place... | reverse complement strand
GTGATAACGATGGTGTTGTTGACGGAATCGACATGTGTGCAGATACACCTGAAGGTGTAAAAGTGGATCGTGTTGGTTGCCCATTAGATTCGGATAAAGACGGCGTCGCTGATTATCAAGATATGTGCCCTGCTACTCCATTAGGCACAATTGTTGATACAGATGGTTGTCCATTGCCTGGTACTAAACTGTTATCTTTAACAGGTGTTAACTTTGCAACTAATAGTGCGGTATTGACAACAGATGCTAAAGAAATTCTAGAAGAAGCTGTAACACTTCTAAAACAAACTGATGCTGTGATTGAAGTACGTGTTGAAGGCCACACAGATAGCCGTGGTTCAGATGCTTACAATATGACATTATCACAATCACGTGCTGAGTCAGTTGTTGCATACTTAGTCTCTCGCGGTGTTGAATCAAACAGCTTGGTTCCTGTTGGCATGGGTGAAACAACTCCAGTAGCTAACAACGATACTACAGCTGGTCAAGCGGCAAACCGTCGTGTTGATTTTGTAGTAAACCGTTAAGACTTAGTTTAAAGAGTATTATAGAAAAGGCCCTTAATTGGGCCTTTTTTATGTCTGTTATTTAAACAATCTCAGCTCAATTAAGTAGGCGATATAAACCTTGTTGATGAACGAGCTGTTCAGAATTTTTAAGCAATTTCTGAAAGTTGTCCTGGGCCATTATTTTGACGAGCTGTTTCTTAACTTGAGGTTGATTCATACCTACTTTTATTTCAGGTCGATAGAGTAGCTTTAATAATATAAAGTCTAATCCTGACAGATAATCATCATGTGATTTATCATTAAAAATTGAGGGGAATACACGATCAGAATCATTGGGCAGACCCATAATTTGAGTGAGTTCTTCTACAACACAAGATAGCAATTTAGCATGGGCACGTGCACGATCTACAGGGATAATGACTACCGCATTTTTTATGCTGTTATTCGCATATGTTGAAAAATGGGCAAGGCAAACACTATGACGAGAGAGTTCGCTAATATGTTGCTTATTTTGCAGTAGAAAGTCTTGTTTGAGTTCCTGATGAATTAACTTTTCTGTAGAGAAGATAATGGTCAGGTTTATCTTATTATTGTCTGTAGCAGGCTGTATTCTCACCCCTGTAATGCTAGCAAGATGTTTAAGGTGAGATTCTGTGATTTGTTGATGAAGCACTTTATCAGCAGTGCGATGGACAATAGAATAGTGAATAGGCTGTATCCATTTTCTAACCCTACTTTCCTGATCTGAATATTCATTCTTAAGTGCAATCTCAACAAAACTATTACTAATATAATCTGTAGATTGCCAGTGCTGTGTTTCTGCATTTAAAGCAGAAGCATTAAGTGATAGGAGGCATGCAAGTAATTTTAGGGGTGTCTGGTGGGCATTGAACTTATGCCTTTTAGTTTTGTAAGCTGACATTTTATCTAAGTGAACTATTGCCTCATTCCGCTTAAACATTTGAGCTCCCTACGTGACCAAGTATTTCAGTATACGCTTATTTGTGATTAAGCTTATGTACAGCGTTTGAGAGTAAGCATTGAACCATGTAGAGAAGTCATCTGCTGGTGGATAAATTAAAAATGAAAGCCGCTTAGCAGAAGCAAGGCATGCTTAATTTTACCGTTGCTGTTAATTTATCATCAAATCAATTTCATCATCAAGACTTATTAGCCATGGTTAAAGAGGCTTTGGATGAATATAGTTTTTCAGCTGATAATTTAGAATTAGAGCTTACTGAAGGCCTAATGATGGATGATGTCGAAGGAGCCATTGCAATAATTGATACGTTACATAAGGAAGGTATCAAGTTATCAATCGAGGACTTTGGTACAGGCTATTCATCACTATCTTATCTAAAGCGCTTTCAGATTGATAAGTTAAAAATAGACCAATCTTTTGGCCGTGAGATTACTTCTGATCTAGATGATGCCTCAATCATAAACGCTATCATAGCGCTTGCAGATAGCATGGGGATGAAGACAATTGCAGAAGGTGTTGAAACTAAAGAGCAACAAGATTTCTTAAGCCAGATTGGCTGTAATGAAGTTCAAGGTTATCTACTGTAGCTGAGTTTGAAGCATTTGTTCGTACACTGAGTAAGAAATAACGGGGGAATATGCGTCCACATGGGCTAGATATATATCTATGGTATGGCATCAGGTAGCTACTCCTAACATACCTCCTCACTATCTATATTTCATTGTTCTTAAACTAATAGGATACTGATGTCTTAGTATTGATGCATTAGGAGGCCCTTTGTGATCTGTGGCGACCTTCAATATGATTTGAGCTGGATTGTTAATAATTCAAGATGAAAGTGTCTTAGGCTAGCCCTGAGGGCTTCCGATAGCTATTATCCAGTTGAAGACTATGCACACTCTATTCAACTGACGACCAGCAGTATCAAATATTTTAGCCATAGGTGCTTCCTTATATATGAGAGATTTTCACAATTATTTCACACTAGGAAAATACTATGGCTGCAATTAGAAAACTCGCCATTGGTACTAAATCATGGCAAGCGATTGTCAGGAAGAAATGTAGCAGGCGGCAGTCTAAAACCTTTACCATTAAGAGTGATGCTATTCGATGGGATAATCAGCTTGAGACTGACATGGCTCAAGGTATGTTCAGTGATGTTATAGAGTCTGAAAGATTAACTTTTGTATCAATTATTGAACGATATCGGCTGGAAATTGTTCCTCAGAAACAAGGACAACGACAATTCCTAACCCAAATAAGAACGATGCTTTCTTCCCCTTGTTTTAAAGACTTAACGGTAGTGAAAAATCCAAACACAGGGATATTAGACTCAAATCAGGTACATCACCGTCAACAGTTCGAAAAGACTTGTCATTTCTCCATAAGCTATTTGAAGTGGTAAGGAAAGATTGGCATATCAACTTACCTAAAGGCAATCCTGTGTCATCGGTTTATGGGCCGAAAGATGCAAATTAACTAGCCTTACTACCCAGATCTTCTTCTAACTACCATAAAAAAGGTTATTAGCAGGGTGTTAGTCAGAATCGTTTTCACCCTGTTTATTTTTCGCTGCCTTGCATCAACGTTATAGCTGTTCATAAGTTTACAAGGAGTAACAGAAAAATCTCTATGTAAATGTCGAAAATTACTCGACAAAAAAGGGTAGGGTAGCTTCCTCTCGCAGTAATGGAAAAAAATTACCCCCCTCCAAAGTAGGGATGTTTATAACGAAAAAATTAGAGTACTCTGCGTCTGGGATTAAATTTTGTTTCACATAGATTTATAAATGTATTTCTAACTTTTGAAGTCATACCGCCCCAGCTCCACCTCGTTTATTTAATTTAAAGAAAGGATTTGTTGAAGTGAATTTTGATATACAGACAGTAGTTATTATTGTGGTCATTGCGATTGTAATTTTTGGATTTAAAAAACTAATTAATGCAGAAGATAAAAAAAATGAAGATGGCGCCACAGAGTTAAGAGATAGTGATACCAAAGCTGGTGACCAAGGGCGTAAAACTAGAAAAGAAACTTCCTAGCAAATAAAGTCTTCACTTAAATCTGAAATCAGGGATTGATGCATTGTCTATTGTTCGTTTAATTTTTAGGGCGCTAGCCTATTTTTTAATAGGCTTGCTCCTATTTTCCTTAAATCCTTTGGGAATTGGGGATAAAGGTGATGCTATTCTCCAGAATGCAATCTATGGTGTTCTGGCTCCAACCTACCCTTCGGGTATTCCGTCATCTTCCAATCCATCTTCTGCACAAGATGATGTACTGGTGGTTTTGCTAACTGAAGATTCCATAAGAAATCTATATGACGATGGCTTGATTCAAGCAAATGAATGGCCAATTGAATATTCCGACCATGCCAACATTATTTCTAGGTTGATGAAATACGAGGCTCGATCAGTATTTGTTGACGTATATTTCAAGAGAAAGCGCTCTACGGATGATACTGCAGAGCGATTTATAAACTCACTTCACCATGCACAAAATAGAAGCGGAACTAAACTTTGGTTTGCTGGTGGATATAAAGATGAAGACTTGAGCCCATGGCAGGAAGAGTTAAAGGATAACTTTGGTCTTACCCTTAATGGTTGGGAAGGATATGGAGGGGCTTACCCTTTATATGATGATGCTCAATCATCTGCAGCAATGGACATGTATAAAGAGGCTTGTTTAGAGGAAGATTCCTACCAGAACTGTAACAATACTTTTTCATCTACGATGATTGATGATGGAGTAAGCCTTCCTGCTGTTTCGGTTCGCTGGGGAGCGAGGCCAGCAGCAGCAATATTTCCTGAGTATACGAGTGAAGAGTGTAATACGTTCAATTGGTTTGATTTTGTCAAACAGTCTCCTTCAATGCTTTTTTCAGAAATAGAAAGTGTAGGTTGTCCATATTCTAAAGTTTTGTATGCAGATGATTTGGTTCATATCGATAAGTTTGGTACTGAAGTGGAGAAGGCCCGCCTGTCTGAGGCAATAAAAGATAAAAGTATTTTGTATGGAATGTATCTGGAAGGATTGCATGACACTGTTACATCTCCTGTACACGGTAAATTACCTGGCGTAATGCTGCATGCAATGGTTTTGGATAATCTTATTACGTACGGAATGGATTACCAGCGAGCTACAGATGAAAAGGCCGAGCAACTGTCATATATTGCATGGGCATTTATATCTTTTATCCTCGCAGTGATCATGTGGAGATTATACGGCCGTGACTTCTATGGTAAGCCTACTAATTTAGATTCCGATGAAAATATCTGGAAAAGAAAGCGAGCAATCCAGTGGACTCATCGTGTTGGGATGATCTTAGTCATCATATTTTCTATATATACATTTATGATTTTGCAATATGAACCATATAACGCAATTGGCTTTTTAGTATTAATTGGTGCAGTAGGCTTTATTGAAGATTTGATAGCTTTTCTAGCTAAAAAATTACAACTTTAGATTATGAGTAAGGAATGATATGAAACGATATATATTAATTTTGTTGAGTGCGGTGATGGCATTCACAGGTCAAAGTAATTTATTTGCTGCAGAAGCAGGAAACAAAAGCATAAATATCGTTGCATTTGATGATACGGAAGTGGAGTTGAAAATTGATGATAAATATCAATATATTGAAGTTAGTGAGCTTGGCGAGCTTCCTATTGCAGTTGTTGAGGAAAATAAAGACCACTGGTTAAAGATAACAACGACATTAGGTGAATCAACATGGGTAGCGAGATCTAGTGTGAAAACGGATGAAGAGCCACCGATCAAAAACTGTCATTCAATAAAAATATCTCAAGCGGCAGATCGTGGACAAAGTGGTGTTCGAGGAGCAGGTGAGAAATGCAAATGAATAAAGCTGCACTAATTGTTTCACTATTATTGTTTACAGTCACAAGCCAGGCTAATCTTCTTACAGGTATCGGTGATGGCCTTAAAAAGGTAGGAGCTACGGTCAAAAATAAAAGTGGTGATTTATATCACGGAACAAAGAAAATGGTTGGTCTAGAAGATCGCACAACATCACTCGAGCAAAAATTTATTGATCAACTTGAACAGGATATTGAAAGCAAGAAATCTGAATCAAATGCGGATACTGTAGTTAAAGAGAATAAAACTGCCCCCACCAAAGTATTTGGTCAACATTCAACAGCAGTGCCTGGACAGGGTCATGTAGCAAGCCAATCTTCTAAAAGAAGAGTTGACGTCCCAATTGCTGGAGGTACAGGTGAGGTAGTACCAGCCGTAGTACTAACTCCTGAAGAAGGGTTTAAGCAGGATATATTAGCGTCAAGAATGGGGGGGCAGGCGATAGCCCCAATTGAGAAAACAGCAAAATATGCAAATGAAGTACTGACCAAAATTCTAGCTCATTGGACAGCATCAGAAGTCACGGCTCGAGTTTATATCGTTTCAGATAATATTTTTGGCGGTGTAACACGAGAATATGGTGGTATTTTTATTCCAATCGGTACTATGGCTAAGATTGATTCTGAAGACCAGCTTGCAGCATTGCTTGCTCATGAGGTCTCACATTTGATTTTAAATCATTACGATGTAGATACTTTTAGTATGGTGAGTGAGAAGGCATTTAAATATGGAGAGTTAGCACTATTAGTTAATGGGCAAGGGAATGGTGATCTTCTTCGGGATTATGCACAATTAAAAGCCGCCAGTTTTTTGATTAATAGTGCATTTTTTCCTAATTGGAATCGAGGACAAGAAAATGAGGCTGATCTACTAGCAACGGATCTGATAGTGAGAGCGGGCTATAACACGGATGCGATGCTATCGATTTTGACCCGTATCGGTGAACATGAACAGTCTATGGAAGACTTAGTTGTGTCCAATCCGATCACTGTAGTAGAAGATGGCGGGCAGAAGAAAGCAAATTTGAACATCGGAAAATTAGCTGGCGAACTAGGAGGACTTTTATCTGCAACATTCAGTCGAGGCCACGATACTGCGGATGATCGAAAGAAGAATGTAAGGGCATATCTTAAGAAATGGCATCAGGATAGATCGAGGGCCACCGCTTTGACTGAAGAATATGAAAATAACACATACGGTGACAAAAATTCCCGAGCATATTTTGATATGTTTCTACTAGCAGCCGAAGCTGAGGCTTTATTGTTAGAGGATGAGAACAATTTACAAAAAGCTGTTGGTAAGGCATATAGCTCTTTAGGCAAGAATAATAAGCATGATAGCTACAATCGTACCATTATGTATGAATTGAGAAAAAGAGAAGGTAAGGCTGATTCGGCACACAAAAATTTGATGATAGCGCAGGAATCAGGACAAGCCACCTACAATGTATATATGACTGTATATGACATGTATGTTCAACATGAAAAGTATGATTTTGCATTTAAACAGCTAAATAATATCGAGCATGATTTTGGTTATCAACCAAGTTTGTTACCAAAGTACATATATGTAGTTGGCAAAATGGGGGGCAATATCAAGTCCTATGAAATTAAGTGTATGGTCGAAATAGCTAAAGCCAATATCAAGATTGCTCAACAATGTAGCCAAGCTAAAGAATTGGCAGGGGTTAGTTAGTGCTACTTTTCTTATAGGTGAAAGAATTAGATTAAGGTGTAACAAAGGTTATCTTGAAGTAATCCAGCAATATAACTTTGATAATGAGGGTGCTATTTTTATAGTGACTTTACGGATTTTACTGAAACCAGATATAAATAGGACGAATAATGACGAATATAAAATCAATAACAGGAAAAATTGAGGTTATCGGGGAATCATCATCTAATAAAGGTACGGATGTGATGAAAGCTGCGGCTTCGGTGAAAAAATACGATTATATTCGTATTCTTGATGCTACTGGAAATGTACAGATGATAAAAGGTGCTTTTCCCGTGGGTCCTAGTGTAGATTCATATTTATTTGCAGGCACCGAAGGTACCTTCCACTTTTTTGAGATAAATGGTGAACATTTATTCTTCGCTTATGAAAATGATGAGCGTAAGGTTTTTGATTTACAAGAACTTATTGAATACAACAAAAGTTACAAAAAATTACGTAACGCGGGATTGTGGTTAATTATCGGAGGAATTCCAATGATAATTGTCCTTGGTCTTGGATTGATTCTGATAGGTATTGGCGGGTACCTAATTCTAAAAATGAAGAAACTACAGAAATTAACCAAGCCCGATAATGCTGCATCATATTTGAGGGATAAAGGCTTTGCTGTTGTTTAAATGGTGATGATTTTTCTTGAATAGGTATGGAAGTGGTTCGTCATTTACTTAATGTATCTGAACCGAGAAAATTTAATGGCTCAAATGTGTTTGATATGCCAAGCAGACGATTTCCAACAGGGTACAAAGGGTGGTTAATTTACAACTTGTACCCTGACCTTCTGTTAAGACAGGTAAGTAAAGGCTTATTTAACCCTGCTTATTTAATTTGTCATAATCTCACTACCCATACCTGCTGTAAGCTTTAAATTTAAAATATATTGAATCTCAAAAGAACTATAATGCGACCAGCATTCAGCAGGTCGCATTAGTTTGAGTAGTGGTAAGGTTGGACTAATATGGTGTTAGAATAAAGGCATTCGATCTCACTGGGTTTTACTTTATAGCTGTTATTAGGTTAACAAGGGTAAAGGTAACACCCCCTATACAAAATGTGAAAAGTACTCGAAAGGCGCCGAGCGCGTTCCCCGTGATAGTTTCAAAGTTCTTCAGGGACCCTTGTTGTGATTTAGCTGGCAGCTACCGACTGTGGGTTTGTATCGGAACCACGTCACATTAATTTTAATATTAGATTTAATAGAGGATATGTTTTCACAACTCATTCACACGGAAAGTTTTATTTCGGATAGAATCGACGGAAATCTCTCATCGGACTATTGAGTCATTAAGTTTTTAAGTGAAAGTATAAGTTGTTGATATTATAGGGTTTAGATGGTGTCGCTAAGAATATTAAAATGGCGCGCCTGACAGGAATCGAACCTGTGACCTTCAGTTTCGGAAACTGACACTCTATCCAACTGAGCTACAGGCGCCTAATATTTTATTATTTGAAGTAGATTGAATTTACAATAATGACCCCAGCGATGCTCATAGGAACACCGCTGAGACATAATCGTTATTTATTTTGGTGATACTTTTTCAAGTTTCCAAATGTCGTTATTGTATTCTTCCATTGTGCGATCAGTAGAAAATTTACCACTGTATGCTGTATTTAGAATACTCATTGCTGTCCAACGTGGTTGATCTTGGAACGCGAGGCCAGCTTGGTGTTGAGCATCAATATAACTACGGAAGTCAGCAATCGTCATCCATGGATCATTATGGCTTGTGAACGCATTAATGATATTACCAAAGCGATTTGGTTCATTTTGGTTGAAGTAGCCGCTTTCTAATAAATCAACAACACGTTTTAAGTCATTATCTTTAGCAATAATTGCTCTTGGATTGTAGTTAACACGTTGCTGTTCTACTTCTTTTTCGTTTAAACCAAAGAGGAAGAAATTATCATCACCGACTTCTTCACGGATCTCAATATTGGCACCATCTAATGTACCAATAGTCACCGCACCATTCATCATGAACTTCATATTACCTGTACCAGACGCTTCTTTACCTGCTGTTGATACTTGTTCTGATAGATCAGCAGCTGGACAGATAACTTCCATAGCTGAAACTTGGTAGTTAGGTAAGAACACAACTTTTAGTAGATCACCAATATCAGGGTCATTGTTCACAATTTCGGCTACATTATTAATCAGTTTAATAATGTCTTTTGCCATTGCGTAACCAGGCGCCGCTTTACCACCAAATAATACAGCACGTTTAGCAATACCTTCGGCATCACCACGTTTAATGCGGTCATAAAGATGAATAACGTGTAATACATTCAATAATTGACGTTTATATTCATGGATACGTTTTACTTGAATATCAAATAAAGCATCGGTATCGAACGTGACGCCACAGCGATCTTTAACAAGATCAGCAAGACGTTGTTTGTTAGCCACTTTTGCTTGAAGCCATTGTTGTTGGAACAATGGTTCATTAGCATGGGCAGCTAATTTATTAAGTTGGCTTAAGTCTGTAATCCATTTTTCACCAATTGTTTCAGACAATAGTTGTTTTAGTTCAGGGTTACACCATGCCATCCAACGACGCTGTGTGACACCATTAGTTTTATTATTAAATTTTCTCGGCCATAGTTGATAGAAATCGTTAAACAAGCCTTTTTGTAACAATTCTGAATGAAGAGCTGCAACACCATTGACTGAGAAACTACCTACGATAGCTAAGTGAGCCATGCGAACATTTTGTGTGTCACCTTCTTCAATGATCGACATGCGAGCAAGACGATCTTTATCACCAGGCCATTTTCGAGCGACTTCGCTTAAAAAGCGTGCATTGATTTCATAGATAATTTCTAGAACACGAGGTAATAGACGACCAAACATGTTTACAGACCAACGCTCTAATGCTTCAGGCAATAAAGTATGGTTTGTATAGGCCAGGGTACTTGTGGTGATTTTCCATGCTTCATCCCACTCTAAGCCATGTTCATCCATCAGGAGTCGCATTAACTCAGCCACTGCTACTGTTGGGTGAGTATCATTAAGTTGGAAAACATTTTTATCTGAGAAAGTATCAAATGATTCACCGTGAGTAGTTACCCAGTAATCAAGGATATCTTGCAAGCTAGAAGACGCTAAGAAATACTGTTGGCGTAAACGTAACTCTTTACCATTTTCACTTGTATCATTTGGATATAACACCATGCTGATATTTTCAGCTTCATTTTTAGCGGCTACCGCTTCAGTATATGAACCTGCATTGAAATCTTCTAAATTAAATTCATCAGTGGCTGTCGATTTCCATAAACGAAGTTTGTTTACAGTACCGTTTTGGTAACCAGGGATAGGTAGATCATAAGGAACAGCTAACACGTCATTAGTGTTGACCCAATGCACTTTAGTTTTTCCCTTGCTATCTTTATGGTATTCAGTGTGACCGCCAAATTTAATACGTTGGGTAAATTCTGGGCGTTCAAGCTCCCAAGGATTACCGTCACGTAACCAATGATCAGGCATTTCAACTTGGTTACCTTGTTCGATACTTTGTTGGAACATACCGTATTCATAGCGAATACCGTAGCCTGTCACAGGCAGTTGTAATGTGGCACAACTATCAATAAAACAAGCGGCAAGACGACCTAAACCACCGTTACCAAGTCCAGCATCATGTTCTAGTTCAGTTAACTCTTCAAAGTTTAAGCCAAGATCGTGCATGGCTTTTTTTGCAGTATCTTCTAGACCAAGATTTAATGCAGCATTACCCATTGCACGTCCCATCAAAAATTCCATTGATAGGTAATAAGCTTGCTTACATTTTGTTTCTGCATACGTGTGTTTTGTATGCTTCATACGTTCAAACAAACGATCACGCAAAGTCAGTGCAAGTGAAGAGTATAAATAATGGCCAGATGCGCAACCTTTATCTTGTGCTAAATGGTTACCGTAGTAACTTTTAAAATCATGTTCAATTGATTTTTTGTCCATTCCTAATTCAGGAGCTTCGTATAAAGCGGGATTAGGATTTACCGTGCATGCGTAGCGAGGGCTCATAAAAGGGGGCCTTAAAAGTTCTTAAAATATGTTTAATTTTCTGGGTAAAAGCTTATAAAGCCTTCACGATTGGGCATCGTTACCCGAGGTAATGTTTCTTCATTGAGTTCAAAATCTTCCGCGATTATAGCATCTTGGCTCAATATATAGGCACTAAGCGCATAAATTTCATCAGGCGTTAATGAAAATGGGGCATTAATAGGCATTGAACGACGAATATAATCAAATAGGGTTGTAGCGTAAGGCCAGTAGCTATTCACTGTTTTCTCAGGGTAATCACTTGTTAAAGAGCCCACTTCACCCATTAAAGGATCAGCACTAGCACCAATACCTTCTGGACCATGACAAGCGGCACATTTTAAGGCAAATAGTTTTTTACCTTGTGACGCGATGCCTTTCCCTTTGGGTAAGCCCTTACCATCTGGTGCTATGCTTAAATTCCACTGGGATTGTTGGCTAAGATCTGCGGCAGGTTTTCCTAGCGCTTGATAATCGCTATCTGCATGGCTGTAACAGGTAATTAAAAAAAGTAGTGATGAGAGAATAATCTTAGAAGCCATAGACATGATTAATATCTCCTTCTTCTGTTATTTCCCAGCTAACAATGGCGTTATAGTGGAAAAAGCCATGCTTGCCTCTATTTTCAACTAAGGCTTCCCGTGTAGGCTGCACATAGCCTGTTTCATCAGTTGCTCGACTTTGCAAAATGGCGTATTCACCTTGCCAATGCCACGGTAAGCTAAAGCGGGTAAACGCTTTGTCGAGAACGGGGCCTTGCAGTTCTGCATCAACCCAATTATCGCCACCGTCAGCAGAGATCTCAACGCGTGTAATTTTACCTCGCCCTGACCATGCAAGACCTGAAATTTGATAGATGCCTGGATTGTCAGGAAGCATCATACCTAACGAGGGAGAAGTGATCAGTGATTTAGCTTCATTTATAAAGGTAAATTGGCGGGCGGTGCCATCAGGAAGCAACTCCGTGTATTGAGATGTTTCATCACGCGACATAATAGGCTCATCTGTCAGACGTAATTGTCGCAACCATTTAACATTTAAAATGCCTTCCCATCCTGGAAGAACCAAACGCATGGGATAACCATTTTCAGGTCTTAAACGCTCCCCATTTTGATAAAGAGCGAGTAAGGCATCATCAAGCAGTTTTTCTAAAGGAATACTGATATTTAATGCTGCTGCATCAGCACCTTCAGCAATAACCCATGTAGCGGTAGATTTTATGCCTGCTTCTTTAAGTAAAAGTTTTAGGGGAATACCTGTCCATTCGGCATTGGATACAAGGCCATGAGCATAACCCGCTTGTGATTGGATCGGATTACTACGCCAGCCACTATTACTGTTTCCGCCACATTCAATAAAGCACGTTTTTGACACCATTGGATAGCGCATTAAGCTTTTGATATCGAATCTGATTGGTTTCTCAACCAAGCCATCAATGAGTAAGATATGTTGTTCAGGATCTATTTGCGGAACACCATTGTGATGACGTTCATAGTGCAAGCCGTTCGGGGTGATCGTGCCTTGTAAGTCATGCAAAGGTGTCCATGACACACCATTACCAGGTGCAGCAGGGTTGGCTGAGATCCAACGAATAACGTTTTGTTCATGTTTGGATGGTTGACCATAATTACCAAACTCGCCACCAGGTTTACGCATCCATTCTGGCAAATTATCAGGAAATTCGAGTTTATCTGTATTTGCAAGTATTGGCAGGCTGATGGTGCCAGCCAAAGCCCCACCTAAAGCAGCTTTTTGTAAAAATTGACGACGACTTTGTGTTGGGGTGTTTTTCACAGCTATATTCCTTATGCTTAGACCTTTTTACGGGTCATCTTTTTAGCCATAGCGGCGTTTAAAATTGTCATTTACACTAGTAAACTAGGCTTCTTCTGCAGGAATGAACCAGCGATCAAGTTGCTCAATGGCTTCCTCTTTACCCGATTTCTTTAAAGACGAGAATAATTGGACACTCGATTTTAGGTTTTGTTCTTTAAGTTTGGCCGTTACCGAATGTAATGTCGCCATGGCTGCACCATGTTTAAGTTTGTCAGACTTCGTCAGCAAAATATGAACCTCTAATGTCGCATTATTTGCCCACTTAACCATTTGAAGGTCGAATTCTTTAAGAGGATGACGAATATCCATCATCAACATTAGTCCACGTAATGATTGCCGTGTTTCGAGATATTTACCTAAGGTTTGCTGCCAACGGATCTTCATTTGTTCAGGGACTTTGGCATAACCATAACCAGGCAAATCAACTAAGGCACGATGTTCATCCATCGCAAAAAAGTTGATCATTTGAGTTCGGCCGGGTGTTTTACTTATTCGAGCAAGCGATTTTTGATCGGTAATAGTGTTGATAGCACTTGATTTTCCCGCATTCGAACGTCCTGCAAATGCGACCTCAATCCCGCTGTCTATTGGGAGTTCAGATAATTGGGTAGCACTGATGGTGTAGTGGGCTTGACGATAAAGTTGTGACATTTGTAATGACTCATGGTGCAAAAAAACAGTAATAAGAGTAGCATATCCAGAGTTTTGTTTAAGGGAACATCTATAACTATCTTGGTTTTTAGACGCTTCCTCAACTAATATGAATTGAATTTAGGAATGACGATGAAAAAATTGTTAATAACAACATTGGCGCTTTTAACTTTTGGTGCAGTTGCTCCAAGTATGGCGGCAGGTGATGCTTCAGCTGGAAAAGGTAAGGCAGCAGTATGTGCGGCATGTCATGGTGCAGA
>Ga0209707_1001357_pt1 | contig 13910 bp, 14 predicted proteins | sample EN4Hudsemesocosm_FD_184630 | JGI IMG/M metagenome (GOLD analysis project Ga0209707, IMG submission 184630) | Methane-oxidizing microbial communities from mesocosms in the Hudson Canyon - EN4B Hudson Canyon (SPAdes) (version 2) | ecosystem: Environmental > Aquatic > Marine > Cold seeps | place... | reverse complement strand
GCATAGGGTATTGATTTATAAGGGCGCGTAAATACGTCCCTGTAAGCTCTGCTGCAACGTCCTGTTGCAGAAGCCAGATAAATCAACACCCTATACCCACAGAAAAATATACGCTGAGTAGTTACAATATTTTCAATTTTAGTGACGGTTCGTGTTATTGATGAAAAAGGCTCTTTTTAGCAGAAAAATATTTGCGATGTTCTAAACTAAGGGTAGGGTAAAGCCAAAGTTTTGCTCTAAACAATTGAGGATATTGGTGTGTTTTGTGTTTAGGTATTTATATGAAACGAAGCAGTCTTAATTTTTTTATTGATATTATCGCATTTGTTGGTTTTGTGATACTAACCATTACTGGCGTATTGATGCGATATGTTTTGCCGCCGGGTAGTGGTGGTTTTTCTACAATCTGGCAACTGGATAGGCATGAGTGGGGGGATATTCATTTTTGGGTGTCAGTCATTTTTTTTGCTATCCTTTCACTTCATTTACTCTTGCACTGGCGTTGGATTTTTAGTGTTATTGCAGGGCGTTCTAATGAACGATCTGGTTATCGTTTTGGCGTGGGTATTGTTAGTTTTATAGCCGTTATTGCACTTGCTCTTTCGCCATTATTTGCACCGGTTGAAATTGATTTAAGCACAAAAGGAAAGTCAGCCCACAAATATAAAGATTCTTCAATACGGGGAACGATGACATTCAGGGAAGTGGAAGAATTAACGGGCGTTCCTGCCAAATATATTTTTCGGATGATGAATTTGCCCGAGTCAATTTCTGCCGAACAACGAATCGGGTCAATAAAAAATAAATTTGCTTATGAAATAAAAGATATTAGAGAGGTGGTTAAAGGCTATGCAGAAAATGATAAAACAAAATAAAGGTAGGGTATTGATATAGCCAAACTGATGAGGATTCATCGAATGGGTACTGTAAAAAATAGTCTATACTCGAAGTGATTAGACCTTTTAAAAAAAGTTAGGGAAAAAATTATGAAGAAAATATTCTTTATCTCAGTTGTACTGTTACAAATAACCGCTTGTACGCCTGAAATCGGTAGTGAATCCTGGTGCGCAGACCTTAAAGAAAAACCTAAAGCTGATTGGTCAATAAACGAAGCAAGCGATTATACCAAGCACTGCCTGTTTAAATAACTACCTGATTACCTATCACTTTCCGCCACTGTGTAGTCCTTTAATTTGAATGGGTAACAGGTAGGAGCGTCCGCCCTCGGCGCGATTTTAAATAGAGCTTTTGATCTAAAGCAAGAGCCTGTTATATTCGCGCCGAGGGCGGACGCTCCTACATCAGAGTTGTCATGGAAATCATTCCTGTATTGTTCGTTATCAGCAGGCAATACTGCCTATGGAAATTGGCTGAAGATTATGGGTAATCAGGAATAACTATGTCTTGAGTAACAAATTATTGTAATAGTGTAAAGCTTATTTTTGTAGGAGCGCCCGCCCTCAGCGCGATTTTAAAAAAAGCTGTTACTCAATGATTTGTAACTAAATTTTTCCTGATTCCTTACTTAGGAATAGGTGCGAAATAAGATAGACAATACCAATAGGAAGTGGGACTTTAGTCCCGCATAAGTCAAGGCGAGGCTAAAGAGACTGTGAAAGTATTCTCTTTTTGACCTCCCCCTTTGGAAAAGGGGGATAGAGGGGGATTTTATAAAATAATAACGCACTGATATTAAAGGCTTTATTTTTATAATAAAATCTCCCCCAGCCCCTCTTTTCCAAAGAGGGGAGCTAAAACCGAATACTTTCACAGTCTCTAAAGCCTCACTTCCAAGATGTTGGAGTTATTTCATGCATGTTCCTTAGTGAATTTAGGCGTGAAGGCATAGGGTTATTTCCAGCTTCCAATTGCTCTGTTAAGTTCAGCCTCTGCACGTAGGGCGTCAAATCGTGCAGCTATATTTCTGGCATGTGATTTATCTTGTGCAACTTCAGCCTCTATATAACGGGTGACAGTGACTGTGCCAGCTTTACGTTGTTCGTTGACTAGGCGCAGGGCTTCTTCTGCCGCCGTTACCGAGCTTGATGTCACTTTAATTCGAGCCAAAGCTTCCTGTACTTTTAAATGCGCTGATTTAACCGCATTTTCAATCATTAATTGTGTTTGTTTGGCTGACTTTTTAGCGATTGCTAATTGATGCTCGGCTTTTTTGATGTTATTACTATCTCGAAACCCAGAGAAAATATCCATTTCGACCATTACACCCGCAGTCACGTTGTCTCTGTTGCTACTATAATCAAGGTTTTTACTGTCTGAGCCATAAGTAACATAAGCATCTGCTTTGGGTAAATAAGCACCACGAGAGGCGTTTAATTGTTGTTGAGCTATTTCTATCTGCTTGTTGGCCGATTGTGTTTCAGGCCGTTGTACCATGGCTATTGTTAATAATTCATTAAATGATTGATTGCTTTGTGGTAATTGCCATTGTTTGGAAGCATTGATTTCAAATGCTTGATCAGCAGTAATACCGAGTAAACTCTTTAAGCCTATTTTTGCTAATTCTATCGCATTAGCTGTTTGTATTTTGGTATCTTGTGCCTGAGCTAACTGAACCTGTAGCGATAACAGATCGGATTTTAATACTGACCCTGCTTCATATCTATTTCTACTTTGAGTTAATTCTCTGTTAACGGCTTCTATCGAACGGATAGCGACTTTATCGGCTTCAACAGAGGCAAGATAGGCGTAGAATGTTGAACTGACCGTTTGAATCAACTGATTGCGCATTGCCGATTTTTCAAATGTGGCTGCTTCAACTCCCAGTTGAGCCGCTTTACTTTGAAAGTAATCCTGCCCACCTCTAAATAATGATAAGCGCGCTGATACTTCAGGGCGGTAGTTATCTGTTCCACCAGGGTTGTTAAAGTCAGTAGTAGGGGTGAAGTTTAGTCTGCGCTGGGCGATAATCATACCAAATGCCTGGGAGGGATTGGTGGAATGATTGTAAGATAAACTGGTTTTTATATTGGGATAAAAACTGGATAGAGCAATACCTAAATTAGCTTCAGCTTGGGCTATTCTATCTTGCATGATTTGCAAGTTAGGGTTGTTAAGTAAAGCATGATCTATGGCTTGCTGTAAATTGTATGTATTATTTTCTGTTGCAGTCAGGTTGGCCGAACTAAGCAATAGTAGCGCTGATATTAATAATGGTTTTTTATATAAATTAAACATATTAACGTAATCCTTATTCCCTGGTTTTATCAGGTATTTTGATAGGTTTTGTTCATTAAAAAAATGACTGTGAACAAACCACAGGCTGAGTTTTAATTAGGTTAAAAATCCCCTAAATAATTTACAAAAAGGAAGTGAGGCTTTAGCCTCGCACGATTCAGGCGAGGCTAAAGCCTCACTTCCAAAAGATCAGCTGTAGAAAATGAGCAACCGGCTTTTTGTTCACAGTCATATTAAAAAAACCCTTTCCATCAGGAGAGGGCTCAGAGCCATAGAAAATTAAATTCTCGTTACAATTAACTTAGGGAGATGGAAAAAAATAATCACCCAATCTTGCTGATCTTTTTGTCCGCCTTCAGCGAGGTAGCAACAGTTACGTAGCTTGCTATGCGCCTGTTGCCACCCCACTGAAGACAAACAAAAATCCTGCCCAAATATCGGACAATTATTTCTTTCCAGCTCCCTTAGCTTATTTGCTACTCAGTTGCTCAGGTGAAACGAGTTGTTCTCCAACGGCTAAACCTGAGATGACTAGCGTATTATCCGCTGTTTGTTGACCAATACGAATAAAACGTCGAACCGGGATGTTTTTCTCTAATACCCAGACCACATCAAGTTGCCCTATTTGTTTTATATAAGATGTTGGAATAAGTAATTGTTGTTGTTTACCTGAGGGTATAAGTATTCGGGCAAACAGTCCGGGTAATAATTTACCTGTTTGTTCAATTTTAGCTTTGATTAGAAAACTACGGGCACCTGGGTCTGCAGCTGGAACAATCTCTTCAATGGTTGCCATTAAGGTTCTGTTTAATGCTGGAATATGGGTTTCTAATTGTTGCCCAATATTTAGAGTGAGTGCAAGCGATTCTCGCACATTGGCATCTATCCGCAGTGATTGAGGATCGTATAAAGTGAGTAATTTCATACCTGGAGAGGCCAGATCACCCGGTTCAGCAAACCTGTCGATGACTCTTGCGGTAAATTGTGCTCTGATTTGACTGTAACTAGAAGTGGTTTGTGATGATTGAAGTTGTTGTCTTGCTCTCGCTAGTTGAGCTCTTAAGCTATTGTAGTTAGCACTGGCTTGCTCTAACTGGGCTTTAGTAACACTTTCTTTACTGTATAGGCTTTTAGTCCGGGTGTAATGCGACTTTGCCTGTGTTAACTGAGCGCTGATTGAATTAATATTTTCTCTTGATTGAGCAACATTAGAACGATTGTTTCTATTATCCAGTTCAATTAATAAATCACCTTTATTTACGGTATCCCCCGCTTTTACATGGATGGATTTGATTGGTGCTAAAATTCTGGACGCTACATGAGTAGTCTGTTTTGAGCGAACAGTAGCAGGCACATCTTCATTTAATTGAGTGGCGGTTTTTGCAATTGTTAAGGTTTTACCTTTATAAACAGTATTGTTGCTAATTTCACCTGGTTCAATTTTTGTATCAAATGAACCTGCCATCCAGAAAATGGCGAGTAAAAGGCCTGCAATGGTTAATATAGGCATCACTAAAGGTTTTATTTTATTGTACATTTTTAAGTCCTAAATCTTTTCTTCTACAGGTGAGTAAACCAGGTAATAGACCACTGGAATCACTAATAAAGTGAATAAGGTGGAGGCTAAAATACCGAAAATAATCGCAATAGCTAAACCACTGAAAACAGGGTCCAGGGTGATAATAAGGTTGCCGAGCAGGGTCGTACCCGCAGTTAATAAAACCGGGCGCATGCGAATGGCGCCTGCTTGTAACAATGCATCATGCAGCGCCATGCCATTTGCTCTAGCTTGCTCAATAAATTCAATCAGAATAAGTGCATTTCTAATCACGATACCCGCCAGTGCAATCATGCCTATCATTGCGGTTGCCGTAAATAAGACGGGATCAGGACTGTTACCTATATAACGTTCTCCAAACTGATTTAACAACCAGAAGCCAGGCATAATACCAATCACAGTCATGGGGATGGAAGACATAATAATCAGTGATAAGGTAGCTGATCCTGTTTGCAGGCGCATCACAAAATAAATACCAATAAGTGCAAAAGCAAAGGCAAGTCCCATATCACGGAACACGCGAATAGTCGTATCCCATTCGCCTTCACCATCCCATTTGATGGTCATGTTTTCTGGAACTTTCCAGGGTATACCTGCCCCTGAGTTGAAAAAACTACGATCTTGCCAATCTTGAGCTTCGATACTGGTATTACCCATATCAGCTTTAATATCGGTGATCACCTCAACAGGTGTACGGCCCTCAAGCTCTGCCGTTACATAGACGACAGGTTTTAAATTTTTATGGTAAATAGCTTTATCAGCCGTTAATTCAGTAAAATCACCTAATTCACCTAGCGAAATTATAGGTTGGTAATCTGTGTTCGAACGACCTTTTAAAGGCAGCACTTCAAGATCATTCTGACTAGTACGGGTGTGTTTGGGTAAACGCAAGGAAATGGGTAAAGGATTGGCTTCTCTTTCAAGATTTAAATAGCCTGCAATATGGCCTTCATTAGCGATGCGTAAGTTTAAAGCAATATCCTGGGTTGTTATGCCAGAAAGCATGGCTTTTTCTTTATCCGTGTTAAAACGCCAGAGAACTTGGTCTGCCTCAACGGTAGAGTCAACTTCTACCACAAAAGGTTCTTGTTCTAAACGATCCATAACCAGTTTGGCAGTATCTCTTTGTTGTTGATATTCTGTTAGCGGATCGCCATAAATTTCAGCAACCACTGTGCTTAGTACGGGAGGGCCAGGGGGAACCTCAACCACTTTTATTGAAGCGCCATTCTGGTTAAGAGGAGACAGCATCATCCGTAAGCGTAATAACACTGCATGTGAACTATGTTCACGTTCTAGTCTGGGTGCTAACGTTAAACGAATATCTGCCAGATGAGGGGCCTGACGGTAAAAATATTGTCTAACCAAACCATTAAAGTCAATGGGGGAGGGTTGACCTATATAGCTGGCAATAGCTTTAACTTCTGGCAAGGTTTTAGCAATTAAAGCGGCTTTTTCAGAAATTGCAGCGGTCTGTTCCAGTGTGCTTCCTTCGGGTAAATCAATCAAAATCTGCATTTCATCTTTATTGTCAAAAGGCAAAAGTTTGAGTGGTACCATTCTAAAAACGGGTAAACTTGCGGTGACAGCAAATAAAGAAATAAAGACAATAATTAAGACCCAGGCCTTTTTACGTGAGGCGATGAAAGGGCCTATCAGTTTGCTGTAGAAGGTGAGCAAACCTTCAGAGGTATCAGTTTCTTTGGATGGTTTTAACGCTTTACTGGATAACCAGGGCGTCACCATAAAAGCGACTAAAGTGGAGATAATAACCGCAATAGGTACATTAAATGCCATAGGTGCCATGTATGGTCCCATCATACCTGTAATAAAGGCTAAAGGGACAAAGGCAAGAATAATGGTAATCGTCGACATTAATAAGGCCGATCTAATTTCTGCCATCGCTTGAATGATTCGTTCTTGAGCGCTTCCAGTGCCTTTACGCATGTATCTTTCAATATTATCAATACCGGTAATCGGATCATCAACCAGTAAACCTAAAGATAAAATCAAAGCAAATAAGGTGACCCGGTTAATGGTGTAACCCATCACCATATCTAGCATTAATGTCAGGCCATAACAAATGGGGATGGCCAGGCCAACCACTAGTGCTGCTCTCCAGCCTAAAAATACGGCTATAAAAATGACAACGGTAAAAATAGCGAAGGCAAGGCTTGAAGTCAGGTTGGATACTTTTTGATCGGCAGTCTTACCATAGTCACGCAATATTTCTACCTGAACTTCTGGGGGCAACAGCTGTTGCTTTAATTGCTCTATATGTTGATGAATATTTTCAGCCAGCCAGACAGCATTTGATCCCCTTTTTTTGGCAATTGCCAAGGTAACCATAGGGTATTGTTTGTTATGTTGTGCTGCCAACTCATGCCCTGGGGCAAATTCAATCCAACTATAGTTATTAACCTCAGCGGGGCCATCAGTGATGGTGGCAACATCCTGCAGGTAAACAGGGAGGCCATCGACTACATTAATAACTAAGGACTTTAATTGGTTTACAGATCTAAGAATATCGCCAGCTTCAACAATCACTGACTGATTATTGGCTGAAACAATCCCAACATTATGTAATTGATTAGAAGCAGAAATGGCCTGGATTATTTCACTTGCAGTGGTTTTTCTGGCAGCCATGCTTTGCGGATTAAACAAAACATTGATACTTCTTGCTCTACCACCCACCACGCTAACCTGATTGGTATTTTCAATTTGCTGTAATGAGGTTGTTATTTCATCAGCAAAGCGTCTTAATTCAAAATCACTATAACGGTCAGGTTTGTTACTCCATAAACCTAAGACCAACATAGGGACATCATCAACTTCTAAAGGTTTGATTATCCAGTTACTGACTGCCGTAGGAATGCTGTCTTGATTTGACAATAATTTATTGTAAGCATTTAAAAGTGAGTCCTCTCTATCTTCACCCACAAAATAGCGCAAAGTGACGATCGCTTTACCTGGACTGGAGCGAGAATAAATATGCTCAACGCCTGTAATCTGGGAAAGTAGTTTTTCCAGAGGTAAGGTGACTTGTTTTTCTATCTGTTTGGATGATAAACCCGGTGCTGATATGATCACATCAGCCATTGGAACCACAATCTGAGGTTCCTCTTCTCTAGGGGTGTAGATCAGTGCAATAGCACCCAGAGTAAATGAGAGTATAAAAAACAAAATAGGCAGGCCACCTTTTAAGGAATAGGCGACAAGACTATCTAAGCCAGTATGTTTGGATTCACTTGGTGGGATATTATTATCAGTCATAGGTGTGTTTTTTATGCGTTTTGAGAGACTAATATGTGTCTGAAACAGTATAAATCAATAATGCTCATAAGTTTACCATATATAACGGTATTCTAATATACTAAGTTTTAGATGGCTTGAATATTTAGATTTTTCATCTTCATTCTTTGTGCTCAATGTAACAGATTTTGTAAATCATACCTGTTGTAATGCTATTCCAGTTTCGTCTAAATTATCACAGCTAAGGCTTATTAGTAATAAGTTATCTTACAAAAGTTGTTTAATTTGATCATTATTAAATGCTTGTGATGCCAAACCTAAAATGAGTTTTTATGTCTTTTTCAGTTATGGCGCTAGACAAAAGATAGTTAACGGCTATTCTTGTGATTAATTTATTTCCACAATAGTAACATGGTATCTGGTGGCTCAATGTTCATTACTGATAAAAAATCGCTTGCAGTATTTGTTGATTCTGATGAAGGTTTTTTTGTTAAAGAGCTTTTATGGCTTGCAGAAGAACGGACAGATGAATCTTTATATCAACAAGTTGTCTTTAAAATTCGAAGAAAACCTAACAAATTGATGAATCATATTCAGAGGGTTTTTCTAAGCTATAGTTTAGGGATGCAAGAACAATTGTATGCAGCACTAGTAGATTTATTATGGGTGCTTGATGGTAAAGGTTCCGCCTTGAGTGGTCGAATGCTTGGGGGTACGAGATCAGCTTTGACAGATCACCAATTTAAAAGCTTAGAAACGTATTTACAACAGCCAGATAGAGCTGCGTTAGAAGCCAATCAATATACTGTATGCACTAGTGGAACTCTAGGTGCTAGTGAATTAATGTTAAGCAACAGTAAAAATAACAAACAAGATTATGATCCTTTAGAATTAGCTCGCGATTATATCGAATACAGTCAGTTAGATGAGGCGCTTGCAACACTTGAGGAAGCAATTTTAACGTCACCAGAGAGGCAAGATGTACTCAAGGAGCTATTAGACTTGTTAATGATTACAAAAAATTTTCAGGCCTATACAAAAATACGGAATGTTTTTGTACAAAGAAAATTGCTTTTATCTGCTGAATGGCAGGCATTAGCTGATTATTTTGCAGAGATTAACGATGAAAAAAAATAACACAAAACCTCTATTGCTTGCACTTTATGGCATGGATGAGCGTACCCATAAAATGATGGCTATGTATCTGAAAGGGCCATATAAAGGCAAAGCCATTATTGTCGATGAATTTGAAGCTGAGGTTGATTTAATTGATGCTGATCATATAAAAGCAAAAGATTTGCTTGATGAACGAAAAATGAAAACCCCTGAACGGCCTATTATCCTACTTTCTCTGGAACAATTACATATAGAGGGAACGCTATATGTAAAAAAACCTATTCAAACCGAGGATTTAGTTCAAGCGCTTAAATTAGCTCAAAATCAACTGAGTTCGAAACCTGCTAAACAAGCTAAGGCATTTCCTGAACAGACAGCAACAACCCCAGCTGAACAAGAAAAAGGTGTGGAAGTTGTTACGACTGAGAAAAAACAGGCTGCCATTAAAAATATTGATAAGGACGAAATAAAGAAGACCTCAAAACATCGAACCGCTAAGGATTTGACTGAAGGTGGTTTTTCTTCTTATTTAGGGCATATTGAAGGGGTGAGTTTTTCAGATCTAGAGCAGGTACTCAATGCGTCATTCAACCCTAAAGAGTTTTTTTTAGGTTTTGTGCAGTCTGCGGTTAGGGTCTCTAGAGAAAAAGGGCGCATATTGCAATTAAATTCTGGCTGGAAACCACTTATATTTTTTCCACATACGCAAGAAATCTGGTTGGATGCAAATGAAAAACAACTAAGGGCATTTGCAGGGCTGGAAATAAAAAATAGTGCCTCAAAAGCAATGAAGCTAGTCGCTGCCGATAAAGTGGTATCAAATTGTAATGACAACATGGAAGGTTTTTACGAAACAGATCATTTTCTATGGATGCTGGCCGTATGGACTTCAAAAGGCCGCTATCCAGAGACCATTAATATTAACGAACCCGTGTATTTAAAACAGTGGCCTAACTTCACTCGTTTACTAGTGACACCTCATGCTATGCGTATTGCTGCTTTATTAATACAGGGGCCAAGAACAGCAATCAGTATTGCCAACGCTTTAAAGATAAAACCACAGTATGTTTTTGTCTTTATTAGTGCGGCGAATGCTGTAGGCCTTGTTAGTCAGGCAAAACGTCAAGCTGATGAATTAATTAAACCTTCTCATGAAGTCAAGCCGTCAAAATCTAAAGGGCTACTAGGTAGAATACTAGGGCGCTTACGTAGATAGAAAAAGGAATTAAAAACAATGAGTCAATATAAAATTATTTTTACAGGTCCTGTAGGAGCGGGTAAAACAACGGCAATCGATTCGATTAGCGATGTGCCTCCTGTTAAAACAGATGCGGCAGCCAGTGATATGACCAAAAGCCGCAAGTCACAAACCACCGTGGCAATGGATTATGGAATCATGAATCTTGATGATGGAGAAAAAATTCATCTCTACGGAACACCTGGGCAAGAGCGCTTTGACTTTATGTGGGATATCCTGACTGTCGGTGGCATAGGTCTAGTTTTGTTATTAGATAATACTCGGGCTGATCCATTTCAAGATATGCAATTCTTCCTTGATTCATTCAGTGGGTTTATTGCTGATACTAGCGTTGCTATAGGAGTGACTCAAATGGATTTAAGCAGTAAACCGAGCATAAATGACTATCATGAACAATTAAAAACGATGGATTTGAAGCCAGCCGTTTTTTCTGTGGATGCACGAGTAAAAAATGATGTTTCATTATTGGTTCAAGCACTACTATTTTCGCTTGACCCTGGCCTAGAGGATTAATATCACATGAGTGAGTATACTTTAGTTGAAGGCTTATTTCTTTACCCAACACCTGTTGGTACTTATTATGCCGTGGCTTCACCTGAACAGGATAAGTCGAGAAAATTTATTAAACAACTGTTACAACAAAAGGAGACCCCCGCTTTAAATAGCGAAACTTTAATGGAGTTAATGAATGAAGAAAGTGAAAGTAAAGCGTTAGAGTTACTTCACCATTGTTATAGTTTAGGTTGGGTTCAAGGAATGGAAACAAGCATAGAATCCCCAAAAGGGGCATTAGAAGAAATATTGCCTGATTTGCTTAAAAATGTCTCTGAAACAGGTAAGGTTTTGCTTGCTGATGATCAGGGGTTTTACCTAGCATGCAGTGGTTTTGCTCATGAAGTTGCTGAGGAACTTTCTGCGTTAAGTGCAGAAATAGCAACGGTACATAAAAGAAGATCTGGCTTGCTGGTAAACAACTTAGGGATACCGAGTCATGCATGGGCAATAGTTGATGCATTTGGAAACAGTCAAACAGGTTTTTGGCCAGTATTTATTGGCGACAATCGTTTTGTTATCGCTATTTCGGGTATTCCACATTTTAATCAATCAGATTTCGTCAAACTAATTTGGGCATTAAGTATTCGCTATGCCAAGTAATTACATAATTTAAATATATAAGGAGTTAACATGAGAGCAGATATGCTTACATCTGTATTAAACGAGCTAAATGGAACCTCAGCAGATATCGAAGCTTCAGGCATTATTTCAACTGACGGATTGATGATAGCATCAGTATTACCGGCTGGATTAGATGAAGACCGTGTCGGGGCTATGAGTGCAGCAATGCTGTCTTTAGGTGATAGAACGGCCCAGGAACTTAACCGAGGAGGTTTGGAACAGGTGCTTATTAAAGGTGACAATGGCTATGTATTAATGACTTATGCTGGAGATGAAGCTGTATTAACGGTGATGGCCAAGTCAAATGCAAAATTAGGTTTGATTTTTCTAGACGTTAAAAGGGCGGCTAAAAGTATTATTGAATTACTTTAATGTATTTTAACCGGAGTTTTTTATGATTCATGATATGAAAGTCGAAGACATTGTTGGCGATTATAAAGAAGTAAGCCTGGATTTATATCAATCAATTTCCAGGAAAGTCTTATATACAGAGCTTGAAACGCCTTATCCCGATGGCAAACTAATCGTTTCGACAACGACACCAGAGGGTATTATTACTCATGTTAATCAGTCGTTTGTTGAAATGTCGGGGTTTAATGAGGAGGAGTTGATAGGTGCGCCTCATTCAATTCTTAGACACCCAGATATGCCTCCCGCAGCATTTAAAGACCTATGGGATACTGTTGGCCGAGGTGAAAAATGGCAAGGGTTTGTAAAAAACTTGCGTAAAGATGGTGGATATTATTGGGTGAAAGCAACTGTTATTCCAAATGTCAGGAATGGCAAACTTGTCGCCTATACATCCGTGCGTAGAAAACCCTCTCGAACCAAAGTGGAAGAATGCATCAAGCTGTATCCAACTTTATTTTAATACGGAGATTCAAATGTCATTTATGTTTACTGTAAGTCCTGATTTTACTCCAGACCATTTATCTGGCTGGTATATCTTTAATACATGGATACAAAGACAGACGGATACAGCAATACATTTGGAAATGTACAATGATTTCCAAAGCCAGAGAGAGGCCATAGATAAAGATCAAATTGATTTGATTTATGCCAATCCATTTGATGCAGCTATGCTGGTACGTGAAAGAGGTTTTCAACCTTTAGTTAAAGCAACTGGAGAGTCTGATGAAGCTATTATTGCCGTTAATGCAAAAAATCCAGTTGAGGATGTTGCGCATTTAAATGAGGGCGTAAAAATTGCCTTTACTGAAGATCCAGATGTGAAAATGATGGGAATGATAATGCTAGAGCCAGGTGATCTGGATGCTAGTAATATTACCCCTGTTTTATCGGATACCTATGTACTGGTTGCAAAACACTTGTTAAAAGGTGAGGCTGATGCCGGGATTTTCCTGGCAGAAGCCTATGATGGTCTATCATCCATGATAAAAAAACAGCTTAGAGTGTTGGTAAGAAGTCAGATCAGCGTTATCCATCATTCTTTGATGATTGGACCAAAGTTACTAGATAAAAAAGACCAGTTTCAGCAAGTGTTGGTCGATATGAAGGCAGATGAAAAAGGGCAGGGCGTACTGAAAAGTCTTGGTTTTAATTCATGGGAAAAGGTTGATAATGATGAAATGGAGTTTATGATTGATTTGATGGATACCTTAAATACATAAGATATATCAATTGTTTATGTATATGAAAAATTAGTAATATATTGAGTGTATACATTTTTGTATTCATATTATCCCGTGTGTGAGGACGCTAAATTTTGTACTATTACAGCGTTTCTACCTTTGTTTAAAATGTCGGCTGCTTTTCGGGTGATAGTATCTGTGTTGATATGAGCGTATTGCATCGTTGTAGATATATCTCGATGACCAAGAATTATTGCAATCTCAGGTATGCTCATACCGCATTAACTAATTTGCTAGCACAACAATGTCGCAGGTCGTGCAGTGAAAAACCTTCTAAACCTGATATTGATTTTATCGCTTTACGAGTTGGAATGGATGCATGTTTTCGATGATTTTCATCATTAATATCAGTAAAAATCCAAGTTGGATGGTCTTTATTTTGACGGTGGCTTGGTAGTGTAGAAAATACCTGATCTGTCATAATAAGATGTGTTTCGATTTTTGTGTATTAATATCAATAACAATGTATTAATGTTGACTGGCTTTTTACAGCCATGAGCGGGCATTCAAAGAATTAGGAAAAGTTAGATTTTGGTCTACACTTAGACATGCTGAATCTTATTCAGACCTACTTATCTTGTATTAATGCATGTTAACTCTTTTAGTGTTACTGGTTTTTATAGTATTTATTGCCCTAATATAGAAGTTAGAGTGTATGATAATTAGCCCCGAGACAATGACTTGTTATGTTTTTACCAAAATT
>Ga0209707_1001356_pt1 | contig 13921 bp, 12 predicted proteins | sample EN4Hudsemesocosm_FD_184630 | JGI IMG/M metagenome (GOLD analysis project Ga0209707, IMG submission 184630) | Methane-oxidizing microbial communities from mesocosms in the Hudson Canyon - EN4B Hudson Canyon (SPAdes) (version 2) | ecosystem: Environmental > Aquatic > Marine > Cold seeps | place... | reverse complement strand
ATAGCCTTTTCAATTTCATCTTCCTCAAATCCACCAAATCCCATACGAATGGCTTGCCACTCACCACCTGCCTTTTCTTTTGCAAAATAAATTTTCAACTTTTGTTTCTTCGCTTCTGATTTTAACTTCGCCCAATCAAAATTGACACTTGGATTTATGAGTATGGCTAAACCTGCCCCTTGACTCTCTATTTTCATGCTTGACCCCAGTTTATCTTGAAGCATTTTTTTCATGTGATTGTGTTTTTTGCGATTGATGGTTCTTATTTTTCGTAAGTGACTTTCCCAATGTCCCTCACTCATAAAAAGTTTCAATGTGTTTTGGGTAGTAATTGAAACACTCGCAGTTGTTGCATTAAACAAAGTTTTGTATTTTGCCATCAAGTGATTTGGTAGTACCATGTACCCTACTCTTAAAGATGCCGATAAAAACTTCGAAAATGTTCCTAAATATATAACTCTATCATTGGAGTCCAAACCTTGAAGAGCAGGAATAGGTCTATTTTCATAACTCAATTCACTGTCATAATCATCTTCTATAATCAAAGCATCTTTTTCTTGCGCCCATTTTAAAAATTTCAATCTATTTGATATTGGCATGATGACACCTGTTGGATATTGATGTGAGGGTGTGGTATAAACAAGCTTTGCATTTGACTTTTCAAGAGCATCTAAATTTATGCCATTTTCATCTACAGCAATTTTGTCAATTTTGTAAGAGTAACTATCAAAAACTTCCGTTGTGGTACTATACCCTGGATGTTCCATCGCAATGGTACTGTGTTTATTTTTTAGTATTTTTGCCACAAGTCCCAGCGAATCACCTAAACCATTAGTCACGATTATTTGATTTGCATGACACTTTACCCCACGCGATTCATTAATATATTTTGCAATTTCAACTCTCAATCCAAACTCACCTTGTCCATCTGGATAAGCTCCAAAATCCAATGTCTCATCAACGGCTTTAACAAATAGGCGTTTCCATAATTTTAAGGGAAAAGAATCTTTAGAAAGACGTGCGGGAAAGAAATCATAAAGGTATTCTTCTTTGATGACAGGAACATTTTCGTCAATGGCAAGTGTTGTTGCAAAATTAGAAAAAACAGTATCCGTTACAGTATAAGCACTTTTATAATTACTGTCAATATAGCCCTCCACTACCAGTTGACTGTAAGCAGATTCAACGGTATTTTTACTCAAGTTATAAAGGGATGCAATTTTCCTAATTGAGGGCAGTTTATCTTCTGCTTTAAAATTTTCCATGATGTCTTTTTTCATCTGTGTATAGAGTTGAAGATACAGAGGTGTTTTACTTTTATGATTGATTATATACAAACTGTCCCTTTAATACTTGAATAATTTGGCACTTGTGACTAGTACAGATAAATGATAGTATACCAAAAAAACAAAGAGATAGTATTTAAAAATACTATAAGGAGAGAAAATGAAAAAAACAGTCTCAATTACAGACCAAGAACTTATTCAAAATATTTTAGATGAAGCGGAGTATGGAACGCTGGCACTGTGCAGTGATAATAAACCGTACTCAGTACCAATTAACTTTGTGGAAGTTGAGGGAGAAATTTATTTTCATGGAGCAAAAAAAGGCAAAAAAATTAGTCTTATTAAAGATAATACTTTTGCCTCTTTTTCCGTAGTGGAATCATTTTCGCTTTTACCCTCGTATTTTAGTAATGACAAAGGTAATGCTTGTCCCGCAACACATTTATACAAATCTGTCATTATTGATGGGAGCATGAAATTTGTCGAAGACTATGATGAAAAAGCAAAAGCATTAGAAGCCTTGATGCAAAAGTTACAAAAAGAAGGGAAGTATATCCCACTTAATCATGAGATGTATAAAAAAGCCATTAACGCCACGGCTTTATATAAACTTACTCCAGAACAAACAACAGGGAAATGTAAATTTGGGCAAGGATTCAACCAAGAAAGATATGAAAGAGTCTCTGAGCACTTAAAACAAAGAGGTACACCAAAAGATTTGGCCACTTTAAAATTGATAAATGAATACAGAAAATAAGTACTTAAGAGACAGTAATCATTCACTTGGATGATTTACTGCTCTTATGTTATAATGCGCCTTATTAAAAAATAAGGCTCTCGTATAATGGAAACATCCCAAGCAAAAACACAAAAATTTATACTAAAATTTTTTCCAGAAATTATGGTAAAAGGTTCTTCGGCTAAAAGACAGATGGTAGGACAACTCTACAATAACTTACTCAAACTTTTAGAAAGAATTTCCAGCGATATTAAAATCAAAAAATTCTCGGATAAAATTGAAGTGGTATGTCCCATTGATGTTATTACAGAAGTTCGTATAAAACTTTTGGATACGCCAGGAATTGAGCAAGTATTAGAAGCGCTTCAATTTGATAACATGAATACTATTGATGAAATCAAAGTAAAAGTAAATGAAATGATGAAACATGAGATCATTGGAAAAACTTTTGTGGTTCGTGCAAAAAGAACAGGAAGCCATGATTTTAAATCAACACAAATAGAGCAAACTGTTGGTGGACATATGTTACACAACAATGAAACCAATGGGGTTGATTTACGTAATGCAGAAGTTACCATTAAATTGGAACTTATCAACAATCAGTTGAATATTATTACTCAAAAATATCAGGGACTTTCAGGTTTTCCTTTAGGAACACAAGGTGATATTTTATCGTTAATGTCAGGAGGGTTTGACTCAACAGTGGCTTCTTACCTTACCATGAAAAGAGGTTTAAAGACACACTTTGTTTTCTTTAATCTTGGTGGTGTTGCTCATGAAATTGGGGTAAAACAAGTTGCTCTTTATTTATGGAGTAAATTTGGTTCCTCTCACAGAGTAACTTTTACTTCTGTACCTTTTGATGATGTTGTTTCTGAAATATTTAACTCAACTCACATGTCATATATGGGAGTTACATTAAAAAGATTGATGTTAAAAGCCTCAGAAAAAATTGCCAACGAAATGGGAATTGATGCACTTTTAACAGGAGAGAGTGTTGCTCAAGTATCAAGTCAAACATTAAGAAACCTAGCATTAATTGATCAAGCAACTGACAAATTAGTTTTACGACCACTTTCAACTATGAATAAACCTGCTATTATGGATATTGCCAATGATATAGGTACCAGGAGATTTGCAGAGACAATGCCTGAGTACTGTGGTGTGATATCTAAAAACCCTGTAATTCACGGTTCATATGAAAGAATGGAAAAAGAATCTAAAAAGTTTGACTATTCAGTATTAGATAAAGCAGTAGAAAACAGTGTCCAAATCAATGTAGATGAAATCGTTAATGATGTACAAGATATTGGTCAAATGGAAATTGTTTCTGATTTAAGCAGTGGAGATTATGTGGTTGTTGATATCAGACAAGGGGAAGATTGTATACAAACATCTTGTGAAACAATCAAAATTCCATTCCATAAACTTAAAAATGAGTTCAAGAAACTTCCACAAAACAAAGAGTATCTCTTTTATTGTGACAAAGGAATTTTAAGCCAACTGCATGCACAGTACCTACGAGATGCAGAAGACTTCAAAAACATCAAAGTATACCGACCATAATATTAAGCCTTAGGAATAATCCTAAGGAGTGATATTTCTTATAACGCTTACTTTAAAAAGCTCTTTATGCTTTCTAAGGAATCAATACTTGGAATGTTTTTAAAAATTTCTTTACTGTCGATAAAGGGGTAAGAGAGAGAGTTTATCCACCTATAAATTTCAGCAGAATACTTCTCTTCCAAACTTAACATTTCATCAATTTGAATGGTTAAATGTTTGGCCAAGTTTGTATTTTCATTTGAAAAAAACCAATCATATGTCCCATAGCCCAGCCTTACATTTCCACTGTTTTTTTCTACCATACAAACCAGCCATTTAATGTTCAGTAAATGATTTGACGTTTTAATACTATCATTAAAACAAAAAGTAAATACCTTACTGTAAGATTTAGAAAATGTAGAAACAAGTACCTCTGTAATATCCTCAATACCAACAGCTCTAGAAGGAAATAGGATATTTTGAGTTTGCAGTTTCATTTCCAAGGTTGAATCAGGGCAAAAAACTTCCCTCATTAAAAGGGGGATGTTTTTGTCTTTTGCAGTGATGTACTTTAACAGTACTGCTTTTTGAATGTCTATTGTTTGGTTTTTCAAAACAACTTCTCCTAAAAAATTTTCAAAAGTATAAAAGAATCAAGTGTGTTATGAGTGAGTAAATTCATACTTTTATTAAGTATTTTTATCTAGGTGTCTTAAAGAATATTTATAATACACTATTTTCAATAATTAATATAACAATTTTTGGATAAATATGGATAAAATATCTGCTAATCTTTTCGATGAAATCACCTCCCATACAAGCCTTCAGGGTGAAATTCTTTTTGTAAACGATACGTATCAAAACACATTTAATCTTTCAAAAGAGAAAATCTTACTTAAAAATGAAAGTCAATGGCTAAAACTCTCTTTTGACCATGAAAAAAAGATTAAGCAATTAAAAAAAGATGGTTTTATTATTGAAGAAGAAACTATAGAAGTTGAGAATAAACTTCGTTATTACCTCACTAAAAGAAAGTTGGTTTTAGATGAGGAGAAAAACCATAAAATACTCACAAGTAGAAAAGATATCACCTTTTCTAAACAGTATCTCATTCAATACAAAGAGCACAAAAAACTACTTCGATACATAGCAAGTGGAAAATCTATTGAGTTCATTTTAAATAAAATCATTCACTCCGTTGAAAAAAGAAATACCAATATGTTATGCTCTATTTTATTATTAGATGAAAAGACAAAAAAACTTTCTAAGGCAGCGGCACCTTCGTTACCTAGCTTCTATATGGATAAGCTTGATCAAATGGAAATTGGTGAAAAAGTTGGTTCTTGTGGGGCTGCTGTTTATTTGGGAAAGCGCGTTATCGTTTCGGATATAAGTACCCATGAAAACTGGAAGAGAGCTAAACATCTGGCAGAAAAAGCCAAGTTATGTGCTTGTTGGTCACAACCCTTTTTCTCCTCTGCAAACCAAATTTTAGGTACCTTTGCTATTTATTATAATAAGGTCAAAAAGCCCTCTGAATTTGACATTTATTTGATAGAAGATATTGCAAGTATTGTAGGTATTGCCATTGAAAAACACCAATATACTTTAAAAGAGCAACTTTATAAACAAGAACAAAAAGTACAAGAAAAACTACTTGTCCTAAAAACAAAAAAGGCCATGATGGGGGAAATGCTAGAAAATATTGCGCACCAATGGAGACAACCACTATCCGTTATATCCACTTGTGCAACGGGAGCATTGGTTGATATTGAGTATGGTTTATCCAATGAAGAAAGGGAAAAAACGGCATTTGAGAATATCAATACCAATGCCCAATACCTTTCAAGTACCATAGATGAATTCAGAAAATACTTTATGTCACAAAGTACAAAAAACGAATTTAAGATTAAGGATTGTATTGAACATACTAAAAGACTCATAGATTCAAGACTAAGAGATCATAATATCCAGTTCATTAGTAGCATTGAAGATATAAGTATTGTTAACTTTGAAAATGAGCTCTTGCAAGTATTTATGAATATCTTTCATAATTCAATAGATGTATTGTGTAAACAAAAACATAAACATAGATATATTTTTTTAGATGTCTATATGGAAAACAATTTGGCTGTTATAAAAATTAATGACTCGGGGAACGGTATGAAAGAAGAAAAACTTTCAAAAATTTTCAACCCCTACTTTACCACTAAACAAAAAGAAAAAGGTAGTGGTATTGGTTTATACATGTCACACAACATGATAAGCAAACATATGGCAGGTTCAATTAAAGCCAAAAACTCAACACGTCAAGTTCAAGGACAAACCTATACTGGTTTGGAATTTACGCTGACCTTTCCCAAAGAAATAGCAGAAGAAAACAATACAAACTAAATACATACACACATTACATTAACAAAATAAATCCATAATTTATTCCTCTTTTCAAAATTAACAGTAAATTAACAACTTTTTTCTATTATTCCATCAAATTTATGGGAGAATGTATGAAAACACAATCAAAAAATATGAGACAATTAAACAAATGGATGTGGAAATGGCACTTTATCGCGGGTGTTATTTTGATGCCATTTATACTGCTATTAACAATAACAGGCTCAATTTACTTATTTAAAGATATTTATAATACTTATGTCAATGAAGAAATGATGAAAGTTGAGATAGTTGGGGAAAGACTATCCTACGAAAAGCAGCTGAGTATTGTTACTTCACATACAAAAAAAGCACCAAGCAAATTTATTTTACCAAATAAAGACGGAGAAGCTACAGTATTTGAAGTTGGGAACTGGCGAAATAAAAGAACTATCCTTTTAAATCCATATACGGGTGAGATTCAAGGTGACATCATAAAAAATGATAGCCTCATGCATAAAGTTCAAAAACTTCATGGAGAATTACTCCTAGGTAAGGTTGGTACCACAATAGTAGAACTTGTAGCCTCTTGGACTGTTGTTTTAATTCTCACAGGATTATACATCTGGTGGCCAAAAAATGGTTGGCAATTAAAAGGTTTCTTTGTGATTCGTTTTAATAGTGGGAAAAGAGCTTTTTTTAGAGACCTACATGTTATCACCGCTTTTTGGTTATCTCTTTTTATTCTGATAACCCTTGCAGGTGGATTGCCATGGACTGATATATGGGGAAGTGGATTCAAAAAGGTGCAAAAAATCACCAATTCAGGATACCCTAAAAACTATAGCGGTAGTAAACTTCACTCAATTGTACAAAAAAATTCAAGAGTTACTTTGGACCAAATGGTTGTGATTAGCAAAAAACTGGACTTAGATGGAGTTGTTTCAATTCAAATTCCTAAAAAAGAAACAAGTGTTTACACCATCAAAAATAAAGCTGCAGATATTAACCTACAAAGTGTTTATCACTTTGATCAATATTCTGGTGCTAAAATATTATCTTATACTTGGGATGATGTAGGAGTTATGAGACATACAAGAACGTGGTTAATGAGATTTCACCAGGGATTATTTGGAGACTGGAATTGGTACTTGATGTTAGGTGTCTCTTTGTTATTCTTTTTCTCAGGACTTGCGGGGATAGTTTCTTACATATTAAGAAAAGAAAAAAATGACTTTGGAGTTCCAAATGTACCTGCTTCGTTTAAATTGGGGTATGGAATCGTTTTCTCTACAGTTTTACTGGGATTATTCTTTCCTTTATTTGGAGCATCAGTAATAATCATATATTTATTTGAATTAGCACGCTCTAAATTCTTTCAAACTGATTCTATATAAATCAGACTTATTCATGACTTTATTAGATTTATAGTAATATAAATCCAATAAAGTACGCAGCAAAGGCTAACATGGATGACATAGAACATGAACTCACGCAATTATATCTGGGATTAAACAATTTATCACCTCTGTCTAGAAAGTCATGGGAACAAGCCATACCTTTTTTTAAAAAGATCTCTCTACAAGAAGGAAATCTTTTAATTCAAGCAGAAGATACTGTTGAACATATGTATTTTATGACACAAGGAATTGCAAGATACTATTACCTTACCTTGGAGGGTAAGGAGTTTAATAAAAGCTTCTCCATTCCAGGAAATGTAGTAAGCAGTATTTCTTCTTTAGTTCTGAAAGTACCCTCACCATTTTATCTTCAATGTTTAAATGAGTGTTCTTTCCTAAGTATTGAATTTAAAGATTTTGATTTTTTAACAAATGACAATATGCAGTTTGCCCAACTTGGACTTCGTATGCTAGAAAAACTTGCTATCAAAAAAGAACAACGGGAATCAGATTTTTTACTACTAGATGCCACACAAAGATATGAACAGTTTTTAGAAGAGTACCAAAATATCAGTGATAAAATAGCTAACTATCATATTGCTTCTTACTTGGGAATTTCGGAAGTCACCTTATCAAGAATAAGAAGAAGTCTCAATTTAACATAGGTTAATGACAAAAAAAAATCATTTAATTATACTTCTTTTTATTTATAAGGAGTGATTTAATGAATCTACAAAACAATACTATTTTAATAACAGGTGGAGGCTCAGGAATTGGCTTATCACTGGCATTGTCTTTACTTAAGCAGCACAATACGGTCATCATTTGTGGAAGAAATACCGACAAACTCAACAAAGTATTAAAAAGACATCCAAGTCTTCATGTTATAACATGTGATATTACGGATAAACAAGCTAGGCAAGATATGCTGGAGCATGTTAAAAACAAATTTCCAAGCTTAAATATTTTAATAAATAATGCAGGCATTCAACATAATTATGAATTTAATAATATTAAGAGTCATACTAATCTAATTGATGAAGAAATAAGTATTAATTTAAGTTCTCAAATAAAATTAATTGATATGTTTGTTCCATTACTTTCACTACAAAAAGAATCTTCTATCGTAAATATTACATCAGCGTTAGCTTACGTCCCAAAACAAAGTGCCCCTGTATATTGTGCATCAAAAGCTGGTTTTCATGTATTTACTCAAGCACTAAGATATCAATTAGAAGACACCACAGTTAAGGTATTTGAAGTCATTCCTGCCTTGGTTGATACAGCCATGACAAAAGGTCGAGGTAAAAATAAAACCACTCCAGAACAACTCTGTATAGAAGTATTGAAAGGTCTAGTAAATAACAACTATGAAATTAAAATTGGTAAAGCAAAGTTTTTATTACTGCTTAAACGCCTTATTCCAAGTTTGGCAAATAAAATTTTGAAAAATGCGTAAATATTAATACATAATCAAAAAGGACTATTATGAAAAAAATACACAAACTACTTAAAATCATATTTCCCATTACACTTAGTTTCATAAATATACATGCAGATACTACAGTACAGAAGAGAGAAAACCAAACAATTAAAACTATTCCTTTTACTTTGGATATTAACAATATTCAACATAAAAAAGGAGGACAAATTATTGTATTCATTTTTTTAGAAGAGGGTTTTCCAAAGAAACATGAACAAACTTTTTCAAAGTTCTCTTATCCTACAAAAGAGAAAAAAATGTCCATACAAATTAGTATTCCAGACAAAAGAGATTTTGCAATAAAGATATTACATGATGAAAACATGGATGGTCAGGTGACTAAAAACTGGACGGGAATCTACCCAAAAGACGGACTAGGCTTTTCAAATGATGCAAAAATAGGTTTTGGTCCTCCAAGTTTTGAAGAAGCAAAAATCAATGCAAGAAATACAATAAATTCTAATATTTCTATTATTTATTATTAGGTTTATTATGAAACTATTATTTAAAGTGGTACTTGTTTTATTGGCACTATTTTCAAGTACTTTTTTGTTCATTAAACTAAGCGGAATTTTAACAATAGAAGATATTAAACATTATTTTGAAGCCCTAAAAAGTCAACCCTCTTATTTTATAGGTACCTTGGTATTACTTCTTTTATTTGCAGATTTATTTATTGCAGTTCCAACCATGAGTATCATTATACTTGCTGGCTATTTTCTTGGTTTTGAATTGGCGATACTATATGTTTTTGTAGGTCTATTTTCTGCTTCAGTGACGGGGTATCTCCTCAGTTATTTCTATGCTGATAAAATATTGAGGAAAATCAGCAAGGATAAAAAACAAATTAATCAAATGAAAGATATTTTTAATGAACATGGAGTTCTTTTGTTGATACTTTCAAGGGCAATGCCTATGTTGCCTGAGATTACTTCTTGTTTAGCAGGCACATCAAAAATGCCATTTTACAAATATCTTATGGCTTGGTCAATGGGAAGTATCCCTTATTTATTACTCATAAGTTATGCAGGTTCAATCAGTGAGTTATCCAATCCCAAACCTGCTTTATATACAGCCATTACCGTTACAGCATTACTATGGATAACCTGGTTTATTTTTATAAAAATAAAACTCCTCAAAATCAGAAAAAAATGATTTACTGTCTCTTTATTATTAAGTTTACATAATCACAATAAAATTACATTCTTGACATAAGACAATAGAACTCTTCTTATATTGTTGTATAATAGAAACAATTTGAAAGGATTTATTATGAATTTAAAGAAACTTTTTTTTAGCTTTTTTATTATTTTTGTTATCACAAGTATGAGTGCTCTTTTTACTATTTTGGAGATTAAGGAACTCACAGGTAATACACAAAAGCTCTATATTCATCCTTTTAAAGTGAGTAATGCTATTGCGAATATGCAAACATCTATTATCACCATGCACCGAAATATGAAAGATGTAGTTTTATCATCTACATCCATAGAGCTGCTTCATTTATCTGAAAAGATACAACAAGAAGAGGATAATGTATATGAAAATTTTAAACTCATTTATAAGAATTATTTGGGAGATAAAGAAGATATAGATGGTTCGTATAAGGCATTTGAGGATTGGAAAAACATTAGAGCAGAAGTATTTTTTTTAGTGGATAAAAAAAACCATCCCGCTGCAATTGCAATTACAAAGGGAAAAGGAGCAAAACACGTAAATTTTCTTAATTCAAAAATTGATATTTTAAAAGATTTTGCTTTCACAAAAGCCAATTACTATTATGAGTTATCCATTAACAATAGCAGTTTAGAGAAAATAACCATTGCTTTTAGTCTTGCCTTTGTTGTTGCATATTTAATCGCATTATATGTGGTAAAAAATCTCTTAGCCATCAATAAATCCACAAAAAAACAGCTACATCTTATTGACCAAAATATTTTGTTTGCAAAACTTGGTTTAGATAAGCGTATTTTAGAAATAAGTAATGCCTTATGTTTTGCCCTTGACAAAGCACAAAAAGATTTACTTCACACCAAAGAAGATTACTTTTTCACCAACAAAGAACAATATAAAAAATTTGAAAATATTGTCTTTACTGGAAAGCAGTTTAAGGGAGAAGTTTCCATAATCATTAAAAATGAACTTCATTGGTACGATATAGAAATTGTTCCCGTACTCGATGATAAGTATATTTTAACTGCATTTACTATATTTTTGACTAATATTTCAGATAAAAAAAACATTGAAAAAGTATCTATCACAGATGGACTTACCCAATTATTTAACAGAAACTACTTTGAGCATATTTTTAAACAAGAAGTATCCAATACAAATAAAAAAGAACTCTCCTTGAGCGTTGTCATGCTTGATATTGATTTTTTCAAACAATATAATGATACTTATGGTCATCATGCAGGGGATATAGCTATAAAAGCAGTTGCTGCTGTACTTTTAGATTTTACAAAAAGAAGTAACGACTATGCATTCAGAGTGGGAGGAGAAGAATTTATGATTGTATCTCATCAAAAAGATTTCAACAAGCTCAATGAATTTGTAAACAGCATTATTCATAATGTGGAAGACTTAAAAATAGCTCATGATAAAAATAAAGCCTCCAAATATTTAACCATATCGGCAGGTGCCATTCAGTTAAATGGAGAGATGCAACTAAACGCACAAGATATCTATAAACATGCAGATAAACTTCTATATGAAGCGAAACACACAGGGCGAAATAATTTTAAAAGTCAAAACGTCCAATAATCTATAAGGCAACAGTAGTTTGTCTTTGTGTGCCCAATTTTTCGATGTTTAATTCCATAACCTGATTATCTTTTAAGTAAACAGGTGGTTTTTGCCCAAGACCAACGCCAGGGGGAGTTCCAGTTGAGATAATGTCACCGGGATTTAAAGTCATGAATTTGGATAAATATGAAATAATATAAGGCACTTTATAATACATGGTTGCAGTACTGCCATTTTGGAATAGTTTGTCATCTACTCTTAATGTCATTTTTAAGTTTCCTTCCTCACCTACTTCATCTTTAGTTACAATATAAGGACCTATGGGACAAAAAGTATCATGACATTTCCCTTTAGCCCATTGACCTTCACGTTCAAGTTGAAACTCTCGCTCTGATACATCATTGACGATTGTAAAACCAGCAATGTAATCATAGGCATCTACTTCTTCTATGTATTTAGCTTTTTTACCAATGACTATACCCAATTCAACTTCCCAATCTGTTTTAGAAGAATTTCGAGGTAACTCCACATTATCATAAGGTCCACAAAGGGATGAACTTGTTTTCATGAATACCACAGGTTCACTGGGAATTTCTAAACCACTCTCTGCTGCATGATCTGCATAGTTTAAACCAATACATACTACTTTTTCAACACCAACTATAGGCATTTCCAATTTATCGTATGACTCAACTTTATCCAGTTTTTTTATATCAATATTCATATTTAATAGTTTTTCAATTGTGTTATTACTGATTTCTTCTATCACTGAACTTAAATCATATATGATATCATTTTCCATACAGCCCGGTTTTGTAGTACTATTTTTTGTATATCTTAAAAACTTCAAAGTAGTCCTTTTGTGCTTGTTTTGTTAAAAAGCTCACGATTATAACATATGTGTATTGATATATCAGAAAGATTTTAAAAACACCAAAATGAATTTCGATATTTAATATCTTAATAAAAGACTTAACTCACTGAGCTCTTTGTAATCAGGCTCGCTCACATTTTAATTACAATTAATTTTTTAATAAAAGATTCATTTTTTCTCAGTATTGTATTGCAAAAAAAGTATAAGGCAAGATATGCATCATAAGGTAAACGAAGGTATTGATAGTGAGAATTTTTCAGAAGTAATTAGACACTCCTTACAATTAAATACACGAAGAGAAGAAAGTAATATCATTCTATTTACTGATAGAGATTCAGTGATTGACCAAGTTTTTCATTATTACTTTGGTTATGATAATAAAAAAGAGTTTATTAAAAACAGTTTTTTACAGATTGAAGATGCAGGTACATTAATCAAAATATTTTTGCAAAAATCAAAAGATGAAAATGTATTGTCAAAAGATGAAAAAGGTGTAGTTATTGGTGTGTATACAAAACCAGAAGCTTTTAACAAACTCTTTGATGATTCCAATTATGAAAATCTACATAAGATTTATCTACCTTGGCATAAAAAGGAGCTAACAACTCACTTAGAAAAAAACAAAGATTCTATTGCCCTATAGAAATTTCTTCTTAAAGTAAAAAAGCACCCAGGAGAGGATGCTTTTTTATTAAAATCTCAAAATTCATTTCGAAGAATGTAGTTTGTTCGCGGAAACTACATATTAATAAGTTATCAAATTCGCAATATAACTTATTGGTAGAATAAGTATAATAGACCATGATTAATCAATAGAAAATACATGGTTAACCAATAATTAATGGGAGAACAACTCTTCATCTATTAAACTATTCATCAATCAAAATTTATATTTTTTTTTATCCAGCTAATTTAGAAAAAATACAGATGTTTTACAAGAAAAGTGAGAATGGGTTCTAAAATAAAAAAGCACCCAGGAGAGGATGCTTTTATAAAAATTTCAAAATTCATATCGAAGAATGTAGTTTGTTCGCGGAAACTACAAAGTAATAAGTTATCAAATTCGCAATATAACTTATTGGTAGAGTAATTATAATAGACCATGATTAATCAATAGAAAATGTATAGTTAACCAATGATTAATAGAAAACATCCTTATATTAATAAAGTCCATTTATTAAATTTAGTTTAATTTTAATAAAACTCTAATGATTTATGCATTATAATTTTAAAAGTTATTTAGTCACAATTGATTGGACTTTTTATCGTAACCAACTTAATTAAGGCGTTACTCATGCAAAAAACAATTAAACTCTTGAAACAATTCACTATTCTTTATGTGGAAAATGATAAAAATACTGCCACTGAAACATTGGAACTTTACAATGCCATTTTCAAAAAAGTTTACTTTTCAAACAATGGAAAAGATGCATTAGAATTATTTAAAAAATATAATGATGAAATAGATTTAACAAT
>Ga0209707_1001355_pt1 | contig 13922 bp, 12 predicted proteins | sample EN4Hudsemesocosm_FD_184630 | JGI IMG/M metagenome (GOLD analysis project Ga0209707, IMG submission 184630) | Methane-oxidizing microbial communities from mesocosms in the Hudson Canyon - EN4B Hudson Canyon (SPAdes) (version 2) | ecosystem: Environmental > Aquatic > Marine > Cold seeps | place... | reverse complement strand
TATTGATGAACAACATCGCTTTGGCGTGCATCAACGACTTGCCTTAAGAGAAAAAGGCCAAACTGAATCCAGTCGCCCTCACCAGCTGGTCATGACTGCAACCCCAATTCCCAGGACTCTCGCCATGCTGCAATATTCTGACCTGGATATTTCTATTATTGACGAACTGCCACCAGGAAGAAAACCTGTACTCACGCGCGTGATTCCTGCAGAAAGGCGTGAACAAATTATTGAAAAAATCAATAACTGGACAGCCAATAAGCATCAAACTTACTGGGTATGCACCTTAATTGAAGAATCTGAGGTATTACAATGTGAAGCCGCTGAAAAAACCAGCGCCTATTTGACTCAGCAACTCCCTGATGTTCGCATTGCACTGGTGCATGGAAGAATGAAAGCCTCTGAAAAAAACAACATTATGCAAGGCTTTAAAAATCATGACTATGACTTATTAGTTGCCACCACGGTTATAGAAGTGGGTGTCGATGTCCCTAATGCCAGCCTGATGATTATTGAAAATGCCGAACGGCTCGGACTTTCTCAACTCCACCAATTACGCGGCAGAGTTGGAAGAGGCGATCAGGAAAGTTTTTGCCTGTTAATGTATCAAAACCCATTATCCAATACCAGTAAACACAGACTGGGTGTATTACGAGAAAGTAATGATGGTTTTGTTATTGCTGAAAAAGATTTAGAATTACGCGGCCCAGGCGATGTAATGGGTACTCGACAAACAGGGCTGATGCAATTTAAAATTGCCAACCTTGATCGTGACACCGCCTTGCTTGAACAAGTTCAAGAAGCTGCAACAATTATATGTCAGCAATACCCAGATGCCGTACAACCCATTATTGACCGCTGGCTAGGTCAGACAACGCTTTATTCCGAGGTATAAATCTAAGTGCACAGAAACAGTTTCTTATTCAGGCAAGAGCCACATTGGAAGAAAAAACATCCAGGCTTAAAGCAAGCACTGCCAGCAGATGTACATTCCTGGGTTTATGAACAAGGCTCTTTAACACGCCGACTGCGTAAGGTATACGGTCATTCCTTTACTGTCGAGATTTTATTTCACCGCTGGAAACCTGCTTTTATTGGTGAGTGCGACTTACTTAAACTACCTCATCAACAATACAATTTAATCCGAGAAGTTTTATTACATGCTGATGGCAAACCCCTCATCCTTGCCAGAACGGTGCTACCAGAACACACCATAAAAATTGCCAAACGTAATCTGTCACATCTGGGAACTCGCCCGCTAGGGGAAGTTATTTTTTCTTACCCAAAACTTGAACGTTTAGATCTTAACATCAGTTGCATACAGCACTCGCAATGGCGCCAGGAATTAACTGAAAAAGTACATCTTGAACAACAGGTTTGGGGACGAAGAACAGTCTACGCCATTCAAAAACAAAAAATGCTGGTCAGTGAATTTTTTCTGCCTGGAGCGCTGGAGACAGTCAAACCATTATAGTAGAGACGTAGCATGCTACGTCTCTACGTAAGGACTCCCTATACGACCAGCTCCACTTCATAACCCGTAAATTTACGGATATTAACCACACCGGTATCAAAAATTAAATACTGGCCTTTTATGCCTTGTAACACACCTGAAACCTCAGGGGTTTTATCAAAATTAAATGATTTTACTTTTAGCGGATAAGCTTCTACCGGAAAATCAATATCTACTGCACCAGCATCAGCTAAAAATTCAACCGCATCATCACCAAAACGACTTTTAACATCCGCTATTTCAGATTCGCATAGCGCCACCAATTCATCACGCTTTTCTTTTAAATCAACAGGCTCAACCAAATTCTTCAACATCCGTTGCCAGCTGGTTTTATCACTGACATGCTGAGCGATGGCTACTTCTATCAAGCCTGAAATATAACGTGATTTCACTTTAAAAATGGGCAAGGCTTGAATTGCGCCCTGATCGATCCAGCGGATTGGAATCTGAGTACCCCGGGTAATACCAACTTTTACCCCTGAAGAATTAGCCAGGTAAACATAATGAGACTGAAAACAAAACTCTTCCCCCCATGCAGGCTCTCTGCATGTCCCTGCTTCAAAATGGCAAGTTTCTGGCTTCATAATACACATATCGCATTGTGCCAAAGATGAAAAACAAGGATAGCAGTAACCCTGACTAAAACTTTTTTTCATCGCCCTATTACAATGCACACATGAAATATTGCCCGTAAAAACCAGCTTTAAAGACTTTCCTATTAATGGGTTAAGATCAACCAGTTGATCTGTTAATGGCAACTGATATTTCACAGGATTCGCCAACTCCACCTTCATTTTTCTTAAGTTACCCAGCACTTAACACTCCAAACCTTTACTCTAAAGAAGCTATTCTATCAAATGCAGATATTAGTAATGTACTTTAAACAATTTCATTAAGTTAAACGATTTAAGGCAAAGGTTTTTTGCTCTTAAGCCCTCTCCTAGAGGGGAGCTTGGGTCGACTTCATGAATGCAAGAAATGGAGCAATGCAAGAGCAATAGCCGAGGGGAGAAATTATAACAGACTCTTTTTGCCTTAACTTAACGACATTGCCACTTTAAAAAACAGTAGCATAAATCAGGTTTTTAGAGCATTATTAGGCAAAATAATAATAAATTGGAGGGTTTTAATGAACATTGATCTTTTTGCATCTGTCGGTCCATACTTTGGTATCGCTGGGTTAATCATCGCGTATATTATCTATCGAAACATCTTATCTCATGATGTTGGCACTAAAAAAATGGAGGCTATAGCAGAACTTATTCATGATGGCGCCATGGTTTTTCTAAAGGCCGAATATAAAATTTTATCTATTTTCGTCATCATCGTTGCCGCTCTGATTTATTTTTTAATCAGCCCCGAAACTTGCTATGCATTTTTAGGTGGAGCAGCCTGTTCAATGTTTGCTGGTTTTTTTGGCATGAAAGCAGCGACCCGCGCCAATGTCCGTACCTCAGCAGCAGCTAATAAAGAAGGCATGGGGGCAGCGCTAATGGTCGCCTTTGGTGGTGGCTCAGTAATGGGTTTAGCCGTTGCATCGCTTGGTTTAACAGGGGTTGCTATAGCATTCTCATTGATCGATTCATCAAGTGCAGCCAACTATACTGTATTAAGCGGCTTTGCAATGGGTGCCTCTTCAATTGCTTTATTCGCTCGTATTGGTGGCGGTATTTATACCAAAGCAGCTGATGTAGGCGCTGATTTAGTCGGCAAAGTTGAAGCAAATATCCCCGAAGATGACCCACGCAACCCTGCGACCATCGCTGATAATGTGGGTGATAATGTAGGTGATACTGCAGGCATGGGGGCCGATATTTTTGAATCCTATGTCGGTTCAGTTATCGCGACTATTGCTATTGCCGCGGCAGCAACAAATTTTACTGATATGTCAATGCAAAGCAATGCCTTATTGCTTCCGATTGCTCTTATTATTGTGGGCTTAGTTGCTTCACTTATTGGTGTTTTTTGCATGCGCTTATTAAAAAACATCAATCCAGCACATGCTTTAGAAGGTGTTACCTGGATTTCTGCGCTGATATTTTTAGGTCTTGCTTATATTGTTATTCAACAATTTGCAATCCAGTTCAACATCAATGGCCAGACAACATCAATTACCGGCCCTTTTTATGCGCTGTTAGGCGGCACAATTGTCGGTATTTTTATTGGTCGAGTGACTGATTACTACACATCCAAAGCACCTGTAGAAGCGATTGCTGCTGCTTCAAAATTTGGCCCAGCAACAAATATTATTGCCGGCCTTGGCATAGGTATGCGTTCAACTGTTTTTCCTATTTTAGGTATTTGTGTCGCTATTTTTGTTGCTTATCATTTTGCCGGTCTTTATGGCATTGGTATTGCCGCAGTTGGCATGCTTGCAACGACAGGTGTCACCATGTCTGTAGATGCATACGGACCCATTGCTGATAATGCAGGTGGAATCAGTGAAATGGCAGAGTTAGGCCCTGAAACACGTGCCATTACCGATTCTTTAGATGCGATTGGTAACACTACCGCTGCTGTCGGCAAAGGTTTTGCGATTGGTTCAGCTGCATTAACTGCATTAGCTCTGTTTTCTGCCTATGCCGCTGCCGCTCACTTAAAAGCAATCGATCTACTAGATCCACTGGTTGTCATTGGTTTATTTATTGGTGGCTGTGTTCCGTTCCTTGTTGCTGCAATGACCATGGATTCAGTGGGTAAAGCCGCTCAAGACATGGTTGAAGAAGTACGCCGTCAATTTCGTGATATTCCAGGCTTAATGGAAGGCACTACACCGCCCGATTCAAGCCGTTGTATAGAAATTTCAACTAAAGCCTCTTTAAGAGAAATGATATTACCTGGGCTGGTTACCATCTCTACGCCAGTACTGGTTGGTTTTTTACTTAATAAAGAAGCCCTGGGTGGCTTATTAGCAGGATCTCTTGTTTCTGGCGTATTAATGGCCTTGTTTATGGCTAATGCGGGTGGTGCTTGGGATAATGCTAAAAAATTAATTGAAGGCGGCGCTCATGGCGGTAAAGGAACTGACGTGCATAAAGCTGCTGTTTGTGGCGATACTGTCGGTGACCCTTTCAAAGATACTTCAGGCCCGGCTCTAAATATCGTGGTTAAATTAATGTCAGTGGTTTCACTGGTTATTGCTCCACTACTTTAAGATATAAGGGAGATGGAAAAAACAATCATCCGATATTTCTTTCCAGCTCCCTAAGCTATGAAGTGGGTAAAGCATTACTTACCCACTTTCCCTTCTGATTGTATCTGTTTATGAATTACAGCTGAATTCAAGAAAAATAAAAATTCAGCTATGATATAATTTTTGACCTAACTCACTAAATAGGCTGTGTTTCGTGACCAATAACACTTCTCGAAAATCTGTAATGACTCTTTTCACTACATCAAACTGCGCACTAAGTCATTGTGCCAGACTCGTTATGTTCGAAAAAGGAGTTACAGCAGACATTGAGTTTTTTAACTCATCTGAACCTCCTGAAGATTTACTCGAGCTCAACCCTACAGGAATCTCACCCACATTAATCGAGCGTGATTTGGTGCTATACGATGCCCGTATTATTATGGAATATTTGGATGAACGCTTTCCTCATCCACCTTTGCACCAGATGGACCCGGTTTCTCGTGCTAATTCCCGTATGCTAATCAAGCGCATCGATCAGGACTGGTATCAATTATTAGATGAAATTCTGAATTCAGGCGAAAAAAAATCGGCTCGCGCCAAAAAAATGCTCAAAGAAAGTCTAATTGCAGCAACACCAGTCTTTGAATCTCAACCTTATTTTATGAGTGATGAATATTCTTTAATTGACTGTGCCCTGGCGCCTTTATTATGGAGATTACCCAGTTTAGGTATAGACCTAAACTCCTTAGGCTCTGCGATTTCTGCCTATGCAAATCGTCTTTTTGCCAGAGAAGCTTTTCAATTAAGCTTAAGTGAGGACGAAAAAGAAATGGAAGTAGCCAGTAAATGACTTCATTAAAACCCTATTTAATCCGTTCTATATACGAATGGATTATAGATAATCAACTGACTCCTCACCTTTTAGTTGATGCAGAAAATTCTGAGGCTATTTTGCCTCAGGACTATATTGAGGATGGAAAAATTGTTTTAAATCTCCGTCCTGAAGCGATTCAAGGCCTTACATTAGGTAATGAAGAAATACAGTTCAATGCTCGCTTCTCAGGAACGGCCATGCATATTGTTACCCCGACATCTGCTGTACTTGCCATTTATGCAAAGGAAAATGGTAAAGGCATGATGTTTGATCCTGAAGAGTATGATAATGACACGCCTCCACCAGCAGAAAAGAAATCAACAAAACCTCACCTTAGAGTCGTCAAATAATTTCTATTTATAAGGTCTTGCACAAGATACTGACACCAATGTCATTAAGTTAAGAGCAAAATATATCTCAAAAAAACTTCACCCAAAGACACCAAAAAAGAGCAATTTCTTTTTCTTTTCTATGTGACTTTGTGTGAATATAAAATCTTGTAAATTTTCTTAACTTAACGGCATTGATACTGTCACTAGCCTTATAGTCTTGCCTTTATATTAAACAATTTTTTCCATACCCCCAACAGTTTATAGCCTGCAGAACTAGCATCAATATTTCCAAAAAAAAATACTGAGCACAGACGTTTCTGATATCATAAAAAATCTGCATCCATTACAACTCAATATTTTAGTTATGAGTGGTGCGCAGAAAATAAAACGCTCTAAATCCAACACAACAATAATAAAAGGAAAAAACATGTTTATACGAGCACTAATGTTCTTGTGTCTTTTTTATGTAAATCATGTATCTGCAGAAACCATACAGCCAGCAGTCGCAATAAAAGCACCATCCATAGGCGATGGAATTTCAAAGAACCTAACAAAGCTTTTAGATCTCAAGCAAATCCGCGCTGAAATGGAATCATCTTTTAGAGCCACCAGAAAGTTCAGAGTACTCAGTAGGGACAAAGCAACGCTAAAAGCAGTTCTTGACGAGCAAAACTTTGCCCAATCAGATTTAGCTAAAGGTGATGCGGCCAGCAAGGGTCAGTTAAATAATGCTAATTACCTTATTGTTCCGACCGTTATCGACTTTAAATTTTACCGTTCGCATAAAGCATTACCTAATTTTGACAGTAAATTTAAGCGTAGGGATTCTGGATTATTATCAGTTAGCGCACAAATGCTGGACACAAGTTCAGGGCAGATTGTCACAACATTCTTCTTGAAATCGACCTTTGCAACCAAATCAAGCGTTGTTAATAGCCGATCAGGAAGACCAAGTAGCGTTTATTTTACAAAAATGGCTAAAGGGGTTTCAGCCAAACTGGCCAGCCAATTTGTTGCCCAAGTCTACCCGATGAAGGTCATCAAACGAACAGCTAATGGCCAGGTTATAATTAATCGTGGACAAGATGGCGGTCTTAAAAAAGGTACAAAATTAGCTGTATTTTTTGCAGGTGAAGAATTAGTTGATCCTGACACTGGTGAATCATTAGGTTCAAGTGAAGAGTACATTGGAGAAGTTCAAGTGACTCGTATCAACCCTAAAATAACATTTGCTAAAATAATTAAGGAATCTGATCCAATAAACATGCCTTTATCAAGAGGTAATATTTTAAGATTCCCTCAGTAAAAACTGATTAAAAAACTCCCTATCACCAAGCCATTGATCAATTTCTTTACATTCAGCGTAGAGATTGATCAATGACTGAATCAATACGATTTTATTATGATAAATAAATCCATATCTAATCTTTCAATTATTTTGGCTCTTTGCATTTCCTTATCTGCTTGTGAAAAACCAGCAGAACAATCACTGGATACGAAAAACAGCACCATAAAAATAGCCATTCTTAGCACCAGCGATTTCTTTCCTGACCGGGCAGTACAGCAACGAATGGGACTACCAACACAACTTGCATCCCGAGTTATTGAACGCTTAACTGTTAGTAAACGATTTCAAGTGCTAGAACGTACAGCACTAAGAAAAATAATTAATGAACAGCAATTTGGCAAAGAAAACAAGGAAACATTTTTAGATAAAAGTTTAGATGCTGCCATTGACAATATTGCAGATACCAACGGTCTAACTGTTGCTGTTACCACCTCTGCAGCTGACCATAATGATTTGATTAAAGAATATCAAAATCTTGGATCTACAATGGGTGCTGATTACCTAGTATTTGCTGTTCTGGAAAAAGCCAGGTCCACAAGCAAAAAAATTGCCTTACCTTATAGCGAATCAAATAAATCATTTACCAAAAATAAAATTGATGCCCGCTTACGTTTACGTATTATCGATACAAAGACCGGTAACATAGCGGGTGCAGCAAGCTTTCGAACACAATTAAGTGAATCATTACTAACAGGACAAGAATCAAAAAGTGATGAATATTCAATATTTGACCATTTAGCTAATTTAGCCAGCAATAAAATCCTTGATATCACCTTTCCAGCAAAAATTGTTAGTACTGAGCCTTTTGTAATTAATCGCGGGAAAAATGATAACTACAGCATTAATTCCACATTTAAAGTACTTCGCGCAGGCAAAGAAATTACTGACACCTCAGGTGTTACTATTGGCCAACTTAACTCAGCAACAGGAACAATAAAACTAATCGATTTACAAGAAACACTTTCAGTTGTTGAAGTCGTTGATGGTGATATTCAACAAGGTGATTTATTAGAGATTGCCGAAATCAAAGAAGAAGCAGTAAAAGCCACCCCACGGACCAGCCATGAAAATGGTAGGCAAAATGGCAAAATCACCCTAGCCGTTGGAAAAATCAGACTTAATGCTCGAGGCAATCACAGTGCTTTTGCCACTCGATATAGAACTCGAGTAAGTAATGATCTATTAGTAAAATTAACCAATAGCAACCGCTTTGATGTCTTAGAAAGACAAGAAATAGATCAAGTATTTGATGAAAAAAGCTTTTCTGCTTTGCTTAGCGGACAAGAAATTGAGACTAAACTAAGTGAATTAATTGAAGCTGATTATTTAATTTTCACCTCAGTCAATGATTTTTTTATTAGAACTGAACGTAAACAAGTTGCTTATGTCGATCAAATCCAAACGCAGAACTTTGGCGTTGTTGATGCAACATTACGAATTGTCGACAGCCACAGTGGAAAATTACTGGCAGCTGACAAGATCCGAATAAACAAAAAAATACCTTCAACAAGTAATAATGAAACTGAAACAGTCTGGGGCGACTTAGTTGATGATTTTTCTACATCACTTGTTAGTAACATTATGCACAGACTCTACCCCATCAGAATCATTGGTGCAATTTCAGAGTCTGACTTTTATATTAATAGAGGTCTAGATGGTGGCTTAATTAAAGGGACTCTTTTCGATATCATGCGTGAAGGTCAAGAAATGTTTGATCCTGACACAGGGATTTCTTTTGGTAAGGTAGAACAAAAAGTCGCTCAAGTCTCGGTTGATGCTATTGAGGCTTCTCGTTCTAAAGTTCGCTTAATATCAGGAACAGATGTTAAAACGGGTGATATTCTAAGGTTAGCTAAAAAAGAAATACAAGTAGCCCCTAAACCTCAGATAAGAAAACCAAACTTTTAAGCCATATTCATACAGAATCGAATCACAGGGATGTGAAGCTTTTAAAATTATTTTGTATGATTATTTTCTAAAATACCCACAAATGCAATAACTACGAAGAATGACAAAAAAACGTCTATCAATATATTTATGCCTTGGTTTATTAGTAAACACCCTGCTATTAACGCCCAGCCATGCTAATGATGTACTTAATATTTTAAATACATTGGTTAAAACAGCGCCTAATAGAGCAGCAACAAATAATAATGCCAGAAATCCAGCAGTCCTCTATAATCAGCCTGCAAAAATCACCCGAAGCGTTGTTTATAGTGGTTATTCAAAAGATTTTTTAGCCATTAAAAATTTAATTACGAGTGAGCAATGGAAGCAAGCTTACCAGCTACAAAGCCAAAAAATAGAACGCTCTGACCCAGCCAACTTCCTTGATTCAAATGAAGCAGGACTGTTGGCCTTAGATACCAACAGTCCTTTAAATGCGATCAAACATTTCTCTTCAGCTGAGCATTTTTTAAAGGTTAATGCACAAAAATCAATTCTTGAGGAAGGTTTTTTTTCATTTGGAGGAGAAGCTTTAGGCCTGATAACAGGCATAGGCGATTTGACAGACTACAGCGGAGCGCCTTTTGAAAGAATACTAATGCTCAACTATAAGTCTATAGCCTATTTACTTAATGGTGAACGCAAAGCTTATAACGTAACGCGAAGAGCTATTGACTGGCAAAACATTGAACAAAAAGAATTTCAAAAGACCATAAAAGCTGCAAATAAAAACATTGCAACAACAGAATCTGAAGTTATCAAACACAGCTCTGACGACACCTCGGCCGAAAATCCCCCTATTGCCCCAAGCAATATCTTTCAAGTTATTTCAGATCAGTACAAAAGCTCTCAAAAAAAAGCGCTTAGTGTATCTAGCGCCTATGTAAACCCTTTTGGTTTTTATATGGCAGGTATTATCCAGGAGTTTGATAGCTTAGAAGATGCTTCATTACGTGATAATGCTCGCATATCCTATAAAAAAGCCTTGAAACTTAACCCTAAAAGCAAAGTTATCAAACAAGCGATAAAAGAAGTAAAGAGAAAACCTAGACGAGGCAGGCGCCTTGTTCAGGTTATTGTTGCAGATGGTTTCGCCCCAGAAAAAAAGACCTTACAATTTGGCTTACCTATGCCAGGAGGCATGGTTCCAGTCAAACTTCCTATTTATGAAGCAGTTAAATCAAAAGTTGCTTACATTAGAATAAAATCCGGGAAAAAAACATTAGCAAAACTCTCCACTATTGCAGATATTGAATCTATCGTGTTACGCCATCAGTTAGACTCTTTACCCTTAGAACACTTTAAAGTGATGGCATCAATTGCCAGAAGTACTGCAGAAAATATGCTTTGGGGCCAATTAGGTGCAATTGGCCAACTAGGTAAAAGTTTTAGAGAAAGTTTTGCTGCCCCTGATATGCGGGCATGGATGTCATTACCGAAACAGTTTATGGCTGCCCGGTTTTACGTATCAAAACGCTTAAAAAACATTACAATAATCAGCTATGATAAGAGATGGCGCCGACTAGCGACTAAAAAAGTTGCTCTGCCAAAAAACAAACATAGCTTTATTTATGCCAGAACAATAGACAAGATACTTAACACTAATGTCAACAAAACTTTATGGGTAAAATAAAATGAAAACAAAAATAACGATGCTACTAGTAACGGCGCTCATAGCCTTTAGCCTATCAGCTTGCTCACCTATGAAAGGCGCCAATATAAAGTACAAATCACAACGAACAATTGATGATACACACCCCCGAGCAACACTTATTATAGGTACAACAGATTTAGTTGATAATATATTAATAACCAATGTAAAAGTTGCTCAGGTTGGTTTATTAAACCGAGCGGGTATTGATGTACAAAACTTAACGGATAACCGCTATAGTTTAGAATATAAATTCGTCTGGCGTGATAAACAAGGCTTTGAAATTGATGCTTCCAATGTCTGGCACCGATTTGTATTAACACCACGAAAAATAAAAAGCTTTCAGACTGTCGGAAAAAAACCTGAAGCTTACTCAATACAATTTACCGTACGTTTTCCAGACGACTTATATATTGAATCAGACCGCCTTGATAGAGAAGCAAAACCCTTTTTTGATTAAACAATACTAAACCATCATGAAAAAAATATTACTACTTGCTTTACCATTAACATTGATTGGCTGCTCCAACACACAACTTGGAGGGCAATCCAGAGTCTCAATTCTGGATGGTAACAGTCGAGAACATCTGGAAGCAGAACTAACAATGAATGACTACACGGCCTTTGCTGAAAAAGTCACCAATAAAATGTTACGTTCACGTCTGGTTCAATCCTGGGGCAGTAAACGACCTAAGTTAATTGTTGGCGCCTTAAGAAACAATACGGATAATGAGAGTATTCGTATGCAAGATATTTATGACCGTATCACAGAGACTATATTAGGCTCAGGTCTTGTTAGATTGATGGATACATCAGCAACGTCATTTGATTATGTTGTAAAAACAGAACTTTCATCAACTCGACAGTATGGCAGTAATAACGAAGAACTTGCTTATTTTAAACTGGAATTTAAACTGTTTAAAATTGATGGCGAAATGGTTGGACAATGGTCTGACGTCTTACCATTAGGGAAAGCCTCTCGAAAATTCATTTAATATACTTAGAGGAAGAGAGTAGCCGCATTAAGCTATTTTTTTAGAAAAATCGGCTCCCCTCCCCCTTTTTTCACCGTTAAATGTTCAACCTTAGTTGTTACTCAACTCTCCATCCTGGAAAATAGTTATCTATAATCTCATCTCCATCGCCTATTCATACTTATGAAATACTTACTTTCCATTCTACTGTACACATTTTTAAGCTCAATAACTTTTGCAGCCTCACCAAGAACAGCACTTATTATCGGCAATTCCGAGTATTCATTAATGCCCCTCACTAACCCTGAGAATGATGCTGAAGATATAGCAGAAAAACTTAAGGCTTTAGACTTTGAAGTTATTTTTGCTAAAAATAAAAGCAAATCTGAAATGAAAAGCTTAATTAGACAATTTGGAGCCAAATTAAAAGAAAAAGGAGGTGTTGGCCTGTTCTTTTATGCAGGACATGGCTTACAAATTGATGGCATGAATTACCTAGTCCCTGTTGATTTCAATGCATCCGTTTCATATGAAGTCGCTGATGCCGCTGTTAATTCAAGCTTAATTACCGGTGCTATGGAAGAAGCGGCTAACCCTTTAAACATTATTTTACTTGATGCCTGCCGTGACAATCCTTTTCCAAGAAAAAATCGTTCCAGCTCTCGAGGACTTGCCAAGATGGATAGTGCTTCAGGAACAATTATTGCCTATTCAACCAGCCCAGGTGATGTTGCCGCTGATGGAGAAGGTAGAAACAGCCCCTATACAGAAAACCTGCTCAAACATATGGCATCTCCAGGCCTTACTATCGAACAAGTTTTTAAGCGAGTCAGAGTCGGCGTTGAAGATTCAACAGGCGGCAGACAGTTACCTTGGGAAACATCATCACTTCGAGGTGATTTTTATTTTAAATTAGGTGACATACTACTATCACCTACAGCACCTTCTCTTCAAGTACAAGAAAAGGCTACGCCTCAAATAACGGCGCCTCCAGTTCAAGAAAAAATAGCAGCTATTGTCGAACAGAAAAGAATAATACCTTCAGCCCCCACTCCCCAGGTTCAATCACTTGAACTAGCAAGTAACCCTAATGCAAAAAAACTTTCAATTTTTACTAACCCTCAGGATAGTACTGTTAAGTTATTGAATAGCGATAAAACATACTCAATGGGAGTAAAACTAGAGCCAGGTGATTACCGAATAGAAATTAGCAAAGAAGGCTTTCAAACAAAAAAACAATGGGTAACAGTTGATACTGAAAATTTAGAAATGCAAATTACTTTAGTTCCAGAATATTAAACCTCAATTACTTTTACCCATCATAAATGAAGGTATTAAGAATACGTATCTAATACCTTCACTCATTTTTATTAACTATGTTTTCTTTGGTACATACAACGAAGATACATTTCCTGCTGGTTTTGCTAATTGCTCTGAGGAAATAATTTTCGCACTCCCACGTTTTTCAACTTGATCGATACGAACTATTTCATGCATTGGAATAAATGATCGCTTTACACCTTCAAACTCCGACCTTAATTTATCTTCACTTGGGTCCAGTACAATGGTACTTTTCTCACCAAAAACAAAATCCTCAACAATCACAAAGCCATACATCTCACCTTGGTAAACACTTTTTGCATAGAGCTCATAAACTCGATCTCTGTTAACAAACACGATTTTGTAAATATGTTTTTCTGACATAAAAACTTACATCCAGTTAAAATAGGTTTTCACTTGAAAATTAATCCCAATCAGTTTCAGGTTTTTTATACTTACGAGTAAGCACATAAAGTATAGCAAGGGAGCTGGAAAGAAATATTCATCTCCCTAACTTATAGTAACAGACACATCACACAATAAAAAAACATGTCATATACAATTTATCTATCAGGGGAAATCCATTCTGACTGGCGCGAGCAAATCAAGCAAGGCATAATTGACAAGCAGCTGGATATAGAAGTTTTAACGCCCATCACAGATCACGATACTAGTGACAATGTAGGCTCTAAAATTTTAGGCGCTGAAGAAAATAACTTCTGGAAAGATCATAAAGCGGCCAAAATCAATGCCCTGCGCACCAATAGTTACATTAGTCGCGCTGATATCGTTGTAGTAAGATTTGGTGAAAAATATAAACAATGGAATGC
>Ga0209707_1001354_pt1 | contig 13927 bp, 8 predicted proteins | sample EN4Hudsemesocosm_FD_184630 | JGI IMG/M metagenome (GOLD analysis project Ga0209707, IMG submission 184630) | Methane-oxidizing microbial communities from mesocosms in the Hudson Canyon - EN4B Hudson Canyon (SPAdes) (version 2) | ecosystem: Environmental > Aquatic > Marine > Cold seeps | place... | reverse complement strand
ATATTATAGCTGCGTTTAATGACTACAAGAAAGACCATAAGAATATTACTCCAGTGAAGGTTGAAGCCCACTACCGCAAACTGTTTGATAGAATTATTACTAAAATTCCAACTCCGATGGGGGAAAGAGTATTAGTTAGTACCCTGAGTGATGAAGATTCAATTTCAGAGTTTCAATTTAGAAATCACCTGTGTTTACTAATAGGTAAGGTTAAGTTTTTAAAGAGCCAACATGGTTTAGTTGCGTTTGAGAAAGACTTTGCCGATAAACAAGGAACATCTCGTGATGGTGTTATTGGACCAACATTTCGATATGAAATTGATGCAACAATTCTTGATATATATGTGAGGTATCCCTATGACCCAACAGGACAGTTCTCAATGGGGCGACCCGTTTTATATTTGGTCATTGATGTATACACCACCGTAATTGTCGGAATGTATATCGGTTTTCATGGACCAGATTGGACGGGAGCTAGCGAGGCATTATTAAATGCTTTTGAAAATAAAAAAGAATATGCAGCAAAATTTGGTGTTGTTTTGTCTGATGATGACTGGCCATGCCATCACATTCCAATTGAGTTAACCATAGACAATGGCGTTGAATATTCACTAGGGCACTTATCCGGAATGCTTGATGCAGGAATAGGCATTGAAACAGTGAACTTAGTTGCTGTCTTTCGTGGTGACGCTAAAGGTGTTGTAGAACGAAAGTTTGGTGTTATTAATGGCTTGATTCATTTTGAACCAGGGGCAGTAATAGATCTTAGGCGTGAAGATGCTCACCCTAGTAACGATGCGTTATGGGACTTGCATACTTTACAAGCGGCAATTATTGAGGAAATTGTTTACCACAATAATAATGCTGATCGCTTACATCTCCATAATTTCGATATGTCGTTTGCTGGAGAAGGAGTGACGCCTATGGATATATGGAAGGCTACAATTAATGAGGAAATGAATGGCGGACGTCCCGCAAATCCAAATGAATTTCACGAACACCAATGGGCTTTTCTTCCTGAAATAACGGTAACAGTTAGGCATGACGGTGTTTATTTTAGAGGTGTCGCCTATCATTCAGACTATGCTAAAAAAGCTGGATGGTACGCTAGAGCTAAACATCACAAGAAATTTTACTTGACGTTTAAGCGTACATTAACGACAGGGGATTACCTTTTATATCAAACTGATGACGGTGAAGTCGTGTTGTTTTACCTCAAAACATCAGGACAACCCCATCGTTTTGAACATCAACCTTGGGAAGTTATTGAGCACCGTAAAGATCAAGAGTCTGGCATAAGACATTTACTTCGGTTACAACAACGCTTAGCTAAGCTTCAAAAAGACACTAAAATCGATGATTTAAGGGAAATGAACCTTAAAGAAATAGAAAACCTTGTTAAGTCAACCACCAAATCATTCCAGAAGGGCGTTAAAACGCGCTCAGAACATCAAAAAGAAATTGAAAAGGCATCGGTAGCACTTCGTATTGCTGAGCTGTATAGCGGAGGTTTGGTAGGTTTTACGACAGATGATGCTTATGACATTGATGGAGAGTTATATGCAGCAGAGTAAATTTGAACCAACAATTGAGGAAGCGGATTATAAAGAACACATGGATTATTCGCTTAATGGGAACCCATTAACTGAATCCATTCATATTATTCTGTCACATGATGAGGTTCGAGAAAAACTCGTTGAGCAACCTCCTATTCAAGAAAATTTTTGGGAGTTGCCTGGTTTTTATAAAAAAACACAGCTAAATGAACTGACTCGCTATCATATTGCTAATGATATCTGTCCATTTTTATATCACAAATTTTGTGAATTAATGCTCTGTCATTACAAGTACAGGGACCCATTCTCTGCTGATCAAGTCCGATTGAAAACTATGCTGTCGGAATGCGCTAGAGATAAAACATATGTAAAACCAACGATAAATTTAGCTGGTGTTACGACTGCACCATCAAGTTTAATGCATGGTCCATCAGGTTCAGGAAAAACAACAACAATCAGAAATTCATTGTCGCTTATTCCTCAGGTTATTATTCATGAGTCTTATCAAGGAAGACCATATAAATATCCACAAATTACATGGTTAAGTTTTGACTGCCCTGCGACAGCTTCTCCAAAAGCTCTAGCGTTATCTTTTTTTAAAGCGATTGATTCGGCCTTGAGTAAAACAGATAAACCTAGTGTCTACGCCAAGAGTTGGGAAAATAGGGAGAGAGTTGGTGTTGAGCACCTATATGGCATGATGCAGTCATTGGCAGCAAAATACAACATTGGTCTAGTACATATCGATGAATTGCAATTTTTCTTAAGTTATATCAAATCACCCAAGTCACCTAGCCTTCAAATTATCGAAAGCTTATTTAACAAAATAGGTATACCTGTTTTTTTGAGTAGTACCACCGAAGGTTTAACACTGTTTGACCCGATAGAAACCGAGTCTGGAAAAATCCCTGATTTCACTATTATTCGCAGAATGATAGATGATAGGGAGTATGAATTAAAACCTTTAAAATATGGCACTAAAAACTTTGATGACACCTTTAATTTATTTTTCCGTGCTGAAGTTTGCATTGATGGAATATCACCTAACGAAGATTTCAAAAAGCAATTTCACTACTTAACTGCTGGTTTACAATCAGCGGTTGCAAGGCTGGCACGATTGCATCATGAAACAGTAATCATGCTGAATAATAAAGATAATAGCAGTGATAAACCCAAAAGATTAACAGGCGATTTATCAATTTTGACCAGCGTTTATCGAAAACAGTTTCACAGAATGGACTATGCATTATCATTTTTGAGGGAGGGAGATGTTATTGAATTCGATAAACAGTGTCCTAAAACGGATAAAGGTGAAATTGATTTTGATGCAAAACCTAAAAAAGAGAATTCGCGAAATAAGCCTATAGCAGAGGTAAGTAAAAAAGCGCCTGGAATATCTGGGTCAGGAAAAGTATCTCAAAATAAAAGCAAACCAAGTAGCATGATTAAAACAGGCTTTGGTCAAAATGATGAGTAATCATATACCGTACCATTTTCCACTACCTATCGCAGGGGAACACATCCACAGCGTGCTAGCTAGATATCATGTCATGCTAGCAAAAGAAGATATGCCTAAAACACTGCGAGAAACACTTTCTGGAGATAGAAGTCTTAATTTAAAAGCGATATGGCGTAAAAACTTCGATCAAATATGGTCATTTTATGATTCGTATATAGGGCGAAACGAGTTGCTTGGACAACACACGCCATTTTGGTTTGACGCTAAATTTTTACCATCAGGAATTGTGAATAAAGTTATCTCAGGGACACTTGAGGATAATATTTATTTTACTGGTTTAAAGAATATTAAATACCAACGAGTTTGGCGGTGGTGCCCAGAATGTGTAGATGAAAACACAGCGCAGCATGGGACTCGGTATTGGCATGTAATTCATCAATTACCTACAGTCATTTGTTGTCCAAAACATAATTTAATTCTTAACTATGCTTGTCCTAGTTGCCACTTCATACAGCTAAAGTTAACGAAATACGAGTTACCACCTCGTAACAACAAGTGTCCTATGTGTAAGGGAGAGTTGGATTATATCGAAGCAGAGTTAAACAATGAAAGTCAGTGGCTTCAATCTTTAACTTTAAAGGTGTTATCTGTGAGATCAGGGAACAAGCTAATTGCGATAAAAACTTCTTTGAAAAAAGCCATCGAGTTGCCTATAACAGAATTTGAGTTGTCTCGTGCTCATAGAGCAAGAATAAAAGACTTTCAGCATGCAATGATAGAATCAGTAACTGAGGGAGATTATAAACCTTATTTTGATTTCTGGAGCAGTAATGATGAAAGAGTTGCTATTCCATACTCAATCAATTTAATCCACTTGATATATCGGGAGCCTCTTTATCCTCCATTGTGTTATGTCGTAGCACTTAGATTGTTCTATTCCCAACAGTTCGTAGAAACTTTGTTAGTTGGGTAACAATGGATAATCCAAATTTTTATCCTAATGAGACAATTACAAGCTTTGCTATAAGGCAAACACTTTCAGAGGGATATCCATCACCACGTATGATTCAACAGGTCTTGTGGGAGAATGAGAACTTACAAATCAATAGTAGTTTTCCAAGCTTGATACCTAGGGTTGCTGAGCTTTATGGTATTAGTCGAAACAAGTTAGTAGGTGACCATACAAACTTAAATTATTTTCGACCTTTTTTATCTAAATCCAAATACCTGAAAATTAAAAAAGCATTAGCTAATGGCAATACTGGCTTTGTTCATAAATGGTTGGGGATTACTGCAAATCGAATGAAAGAGTATGAATCACTACAGTATTGCCCTATTTGTGCGAGTGAAGATGTCAAAAATATCGGAGTGGCATATTGGCATCGTGAACATCTGTTATATGGAACAAAGCAGTGTAATATTCATGGGGTTGAGTTATTTGAACGAACAATAAAGCGCAGAAGTTTGTTGTTGCCCCCTCAAATTGAATGCTTCGGGAAATGCGAAAGTAGTTCCAGTTCCAGTATATTTACCAACATTAGTGAGTGGTTCCTGTGTCAAAAGAGTATTGAGTATTTTAACCTCAAACAACTTACTGATTGTTATCGTATAGCCTTGTTTGAAAGGGGACTTGCTTGTCAAAGCCTTGGTATTAGGCAAGAAGAGTTTCGACATGATCTTAAGTGTCATTATGAGAATGAGTTAAAAACTAAAGAATGGCAGCAAATATTTGAATCTAACCAAACTTATCCTTACCCTCAGCAGCTTTTTTATAACTACAATAAATGTCATTTACATCCAGCTAAACACATCGCATTAATTGCTTTCTTGTTTAACTCACCAAGTGAATTTTTAAGTGCTTATCAATGCTCAAAAGAAAATACAGCTATTTACTTTCAAAGCCACCAAATACCTAAAGAAGATAAGCGTAATTCAGTTAAAAAAATAACAGCTCAAATAATGAGACTTTTTAAAAATGGTTTAAGTCTCAGGAAGATTTCAACACATGTTGGTTTAAGCGTTATAGCGGTTAAATCAAAAGTATTGGCTAATGGCGGTGTTATCAATAGGCGAGAGTCGAAGATTTTTGCTGATGAACGCAGGTCTATCTTTAGGAAGCTTTTTATTGGTATGCCAACAAAGCAAATAGCAAAACAGTTTGGTATTAGCGTTGGAGCTGTTGAACAACTACTTACGCAATATCCAGCGATAGTTAAACAACGCCAGCATTTTCGCTTTAGAGAAAAACAATTAAAGCATCGTTCAATACTTTCTGCTGCCATGGCAAAAAATCCAAATTATTCACGCACTAAGTTAAAGCTAAAGGTGAGTGCAAGTTACTTGTGGTTATTCAAGAATGACAAGCAATGGCTTTATCAAAACCTACCAACCCGCAAACTAAATAGAAAATTGGAGAAATAAAATGACTAATGAAAAACCTGAATTTGAAAGCAAGGGCACTCCTAGTGAGTTAATTTTTGATAACGGTAAAAGTTATCAAGCGAAAGATGTATTTCGTGGAGATAGTAAGGATTTAGTTGAAAAGAACTTTCAAAAAACTAAAAAAATTATAGATGATGGTTATCAGGGTGATATGCCTGAAGAAAATAAACGTTAATTTCATTATTTAAAGCAGCATAGTTAAGTTGGTCTTTGCTGCTTTCACCATAACTAATTATTACTTTTTAAAACTGCCATTTAAAGTGTTAATGCAGATTCTAGGTCAAAGGGTTTTCTTGATTTATGATAACTATTGTTCGATTTCTGTTCGATAACGGTTTGTTTCTTTGCCGTATTTGTTAGGATAGATTAAGGTTAGTGCTTTAGCTTTCATTGAGCTTTTGTATAACTTGTGGTTTCTATCTTGTTTAGGATAATTATAAGGACATAAAAATGGATGAAAAACTATTTGATGATATATATGTTTCTCGTAAGCGCTGGGAAAAACGTCTATATAAATTTATATTTAGGGAAAGTGACAGTCAAAGAAATGAGAAAGCTCCAACTTTAAATGATCGTTTTTTGTTTATTGGTGGTGTAGGCGGTTCAGGAAAATCATGGCTGTTGAAATGTTTAAATAATATAGGTCAAATTGGCACAAAAGAGAACGTTCAAAAAGAAGCCCCTGTAGTTATTCCCGTAGTGATTAAAATAGATGGAGAACTTTTCTCAAAAGATGGTAGTCATTTTTATTGGTCCAAAGTTTTGTCAATAATGGTTTCGCAAATTGAAAAATTTTTTGGTAAAAAAAAGACTGGTAGAAAAAAAGTTAATCAAGAGTATTCAATTAACAATTCACCAACCTTTAATGCGTATAATATGGTTTATGATAGGTGCATTGATAGGGGTGATACTGTTGCAAATCAATCTAAAAGATACTCATTTATAGTTAGAGCCTTTACTGTTTTATTTACGTCATCTTGGGTTCTTAGCCAATTCTTTTTGCAAATAGAAGCTACAGGTCAGAATACACTATTAGCAATATTAGCCGTATTCTTTGCTTTTATTGCAATGATTAAACCTGAAGTAATATGGACCAAAATCAATTTATTACTGCAAAAAAAGACCCTTGATTCAGTTAAAGTAGATTTCTCCAATTTTGATGATGCATCAAATTTAGATAAACATGATTTTTTAAACAGCCATAAATCTTTGCATAACAACCCTAATGTTTTAATCGATTTATTTAAAAAAGAACTAGATAAGTTCTGTTCAAAGAATAAACGCAGACTAAAGTTTGTTTTTGTTTTTGATATTGATGCGTTACCTGAAGACAAAAAAGTGAGAAGTCGTTTTTTAGATATGTGTGAATGTTTGACACATTCGCGTGAAGAAGGAATAGAGGTTGTTAATTATGAAAAATCATCGGCTGTCATTGTTGTTTCTAAACATCGTAACTTAATTACTGAGGTTGCAAAGGATAGCCCAAACTATATTACTAGAAGCCTTAAGAGTCCCCTAGAAGTTAGAAGTTTAGAGGAGGGTGAAGCTGTTAAGTTTGTCGCTGCTGCATGTGCTGCGTGGAATGATCGAAATATAAGTGATAGTGGAAGTGCAGCATATCAATTACAAAAATTCTTAAGTGCTGAAGTTGTTAATTTAAAAATAAAAAAAAGTGATTCGGAACAAACTAAACAAATAAAAAAACTATCTACTTTCTTATGTAATGGACCACATGGCCTTATTTTAAGGCTTCCCTATTCTATTAGAGAAAGGTGTTCGTATACATTAAACTTCTTAGGAAAAAAATCTTTAGAAGAACTTCTTTTTAATGCAAAGGGAGATTATAAATCTAATGAGCCTATTGAACAATTGCTCAAAAATATTACTGAAGGTATTAAAAAGGAGAATGGTGCCTGTGATCGGTTATTTAAAGGAATGCCTGATGTAACGAAGGCCAAAAATTCTATATTTTTATTAGCGTCCACAGATAAAATCTATGAGTCAGAGTGGTATATCTTAGATGAAGAAAGAGTCGATTCATTTGAGGAATTAGTCAATAAAGAAACAATGGTGGATCAGCTAACAGATAAAGAGTTCGGTAGATATATAATTCTTAAAGATCACGTAAAGGTTTTGGTATCTGAGACGGATGATTTTTATAAAACTATTAGGAAAGATTTAGAAGTTATTTATGCGCATTTAAAACCTCGACTTCCAATAGATACTAACAAGGGAAGCCACTATTTTTTACGTGATATATCTTTGGCTTTAGACTGTTTTAAAAGCGCAGCTTACCTTAGGGTACTTGATGTCGGGAATTGGTCAGTTAATGAGTTTAATGAGTTGTTAGACTGGATTAATAATTATGCTCCCATCGGTGACCACTCCAAGTTAGAACTTGATAAAATACATAGAAAATCTTTTGAAATCTTTCTACTGTTTTTTCGGCAACCAAAAGAGTCACCGAGGTATTTAGAAAGTGTTTTAAAGAATAATCAATTGAACAGTTTATTAAGTGCTTTAACAGATATAATTGAAAACTACTCCTTGTGTGGAAACCTTAGGTTTATTGATTTGAAATGTAGGGCAGCCTTATTTGACATTCAATTGCGCTTAAAAGCAGAAATATTAAAATATCGTTATGCTTATTCTTTCAGTGAGGAGTTAAGGTTGTTTTCTGCGGTGAAACAGGAACAGTCATTTCCTGTTAACCTAAAACAATTTGTCGAAGTGTTCAACAGCGTAACTCTTTTAAATAATAGGCTCAAAAAGTGGAATGTTGTAAGTTGGGCAGATAAAGACTCTAACAGAGTTGAAAAGGATAGTGAAAAACAAGTTTATGGAAGTTATTCTTCAAATTTCTTTGAGCTTTCTAGTTTATATGCGAATAGATCGTGTATTGAATTAGATGAATTAAACCAAGGTTGGAACAAGTTATTGCAAGACTTTCAATCATATAAGTTTTCTGATATTAGTGAGTTTATTCAAGTAGTTAAAGTATTAAGAAAGCTCTCTAGTTCAATTGTCGCTAAAAACCTTCAAGTTACTCCGAATAGTTGTACGGTAAAATACTGCGAAAATAATATTCTTTTACCTTTTCTAACATTGTTGTCAACCACCAATATAACCCTAAGCAGTGAGAATAAAGCGATAATTTCTTGGTATAAAGCAAGAACTCTTACTTATTGGCTCTTAAACATAAAAACCAACAATATAGCGTTAACAGATAGTAGGTTAATTGAAGAGTGGGAAGATGCTCTTAATTTAACAGGAAAACTCATCCAATACCTTAGTGAAAGTGAACTTAACAAAGTAATCGGCATACTTGATGTTATTCAACAGGTTGAACCAGAAAAAGTTTCTAGTATTGTTGATGAGATAAAGAAGATTTCTATTGAAGATCTTCAATGGCCAACTTGTCAAAATACACTTATTCAAATGGCAAGATATACCAAAGAGTTAAAAAACACAGAACTTGGAAAAGAAATATTTCTACTTTTCGCTAATTATCTATTATCAATTGTTTCAAGTATCGATATACAAGATGTAAATGAAACTCTAAAGTTAAATAGAAAAATTAGAGTTTTGTTTTGTGGTTTAGCATTTTGTAGCGATTTATCAAATGATGAAACATGTATAGAGGCGTCACGAGAAATAAAAAAACGATACCTTTTAAGCGTAATTGAAAGTTATAAAGTAAAAAATTCTTCAGGTGAAATAAGTTATAGAGCTAATGAAGCAATTATAGATGAAGCAGTTGATAATTTTATTTCTATAAACTTTAAAGGTAAAGATGAAATTCTTCAACGAGTTCTACATGTATTGTCAATGATGAATTCGGAATATGGTTCGTCAGAACCAGGGGATTTTGTCGTTGCTAAAATAGAGAAAATAGATAAATCTGGGGTTAAGCTATTCGTTCCTAACTCTAATTTGAAAGTATATTTACCGAAAAGTTTAAGACCTGTGCAAATGCATAATGCAACTAATTCTGGTGATGAAGGCGCTAATCAATGTTCTGGTTTGCTTAATCGATATTTACTAGTTAGCCGTATAAAAGGCCGGAATAAAAAAACAGGTCAGAAGTTTGTTACAGCTAGAGGAGCTGAATATATAGGTGATTGTCTACATCTATTTTTTCCAACGGCTCAGAACTGGGATGAAACTAACCCTCGTGCAACGAGAATAGATACAAATCAAGAAGAAAGCAAAATCGAATGGGACGGTGATTTATGGTTAGGGGCCTCAAATAGTTGGGCTGTCATAAGATCATCCTCAATTAATAAGTCTTTGATTTTGTCTAATAATGGTCATTTAATTAAAGAGTTGCAAGAGAATTCTTGCATAAGAAGAATAACTGTTTTTGAAAAATCTACATTTGATGATAGTAAAGATACTAGATACTTTGAACAACGAGAGATAATTCAATTTACCAACGATGCTAACTCTGAATTGGATATATTCTTTGGTGAAAATGATGAAGTGTTATTTTGTAACTCAAAGTCATTTAATAGCGACCCTAGAAAAAATAGAACGTTTTTATCTATGTTTAATAAGATTTTTGATTTACCTGCTTCTATATATGGCTGGGAGGAGTAAGGAGCAACTTAATTTGTATAGAGGTAATAAATATTTACCTCTATTAATACCTTTAATTGATACTTAGTAACCAATTTTTCACTATTTGTTTTAAATTAGGGAGGTCTTTCCCGCTAATAACTTCGATATTTAATTCTGCTGCTCTTATTAACTCACTTTTGTTTAATGGATAAAAAGTGACAAGGGCTGCTTTACATTTTAGGCCGCCAAGACGTTCTGCTAGTGAGTCAATCTTATATAGCATATTGGAGCCATCACCATTTTTGAACTTCTTCGTTTTACATTCAATAACATTAAGCTTGTTGTTTACTAGCGCAACAACATCTAATTCATTTTTAATTGTTTTTCCATTGATTGAGCGTTCAATTTCAACACTATGGCCATCATCTTGTAACTCAGGTATTTCACTACTTAAGCTACGAATATAGCTAAATGTGATTTCTTCAAGCCAACCACCGTTAGCAAAAAAACGCGTTTTTTCATTTTGAAAGTGTACAGATTTACCATCAACTTGAATTAGCTCTAAAGTTTCTAAATCATTAAGCAACCACTGTAATGATTCATCGTTTAACATAGCATTATCTTGCTCTTTGCTAATGAAAGTATCGCCATGGGTAAATTGTGCAAGATAATTGAGTTTAGCTAAACCAGTTTGTAGTTTGTCTGCTTGCTTTAGCCAGTTTTCACCAATTGCTCTTAAATCGTTAGGTATCCCATTCTTATTTTGTTGAGATTTTAAAGTACAACCATTAACGGCTAGGAATTCATGTAATTTAATTTTGTCAGCAACTGGGGTTACTGCTCTATTCTCAGGAGATAGCCAGCATAATGCATCGTATTTTGGTTCAACAATGAAAATAGAAGCATTGTAATCTCTTGCAACTTCATAGGCAGCCAGTATTTGATATCGAGAACCATTACTTGCATTTAGCCATGTTTCACTTGGGTGAGTAACTTCTTGCTCAAATAGCTGCATGAAATTAAGCTTAATTTCTTCAGTATTAAATGTTGTTGGTATTAACCACTTATCAACTTTATAGCCTCTGGTTTGAATCACTTTTTTTAGCTGTTCAACCTGCTCATGTTGATGTTGTTCATGAGCAATAATAACTCTATCGCTTGCTATCTCCTTATCGATAATAGGCGTCAGGTTAGCAGTAGGGTCTTCGCCAATTAAGCAAATGTGTGTAACTTGTTTTTCGTTATTCTTCATTTTTTTTGGCACTATATTCTTTCCAAGGTTTTAAAAAATCTTCTAACTTCTCATTTGCCTTTTTTGGTGACCTTAGGTTTATATTAGGAGTGTTTGAACGGCTTTTCTCTATAGGTACTATAGTCTTATCTACTTTAGGCCGTACATATATTCTTTGAGGATTAATAGGGACAAAACCTTTTGCGTCAATTGCACTATGAAAAGGATTGTTATTAAACTTACCTGAAAAGGTGTCATCTTGCAGGTAGTTAGGTTTTTGTGCGATAACGGCTTCATCACCAGCTAACTGCAATAACATCTCATCTCTGTCTAAGTCGAGTAGGTTTGTAATTTGATTGTATCCGGTAATATTTGCAATTTCGTCACAAGCTAGTTTATTGGGAAAGCCAAAAGCTTGTATCGCTTTGCAGTTATTTAATAAGGTTTGCCAATTGTCAGGGTAGAGTTTTTTTAGTTGATTTATATCTTGCCAAAATGTCCATACTTGCATGCCATAGCCGCGCAGTAATGTTACTGATTGGACTAACTCTGTAAGGTGTCCTAGTTGTGCTGCTTCATCTAACATCATTAAGGTAGGTTTAGCTGGCGAGCCAGGGCGCTTTAATATTAATCTAATTAATGTTCCTATCCATAATCGTAGTAACTTTCGGTGAGTATATAGTTTGTCTGGAGGTAAAACTAAGTAGATAGTCATTGGCTTACCTGAAATAAAATCAAGTAATGAGAAGCTTGTGCTCCCTATTGAATCACCAACAGCACCTTTTTGAATATGTTGTAAATGTTGCTTAGCGGTTGTTACTATACTGCCAACAGTATTACCTGCGGCTGTATCTAAAATTGATGAATAACCGTTAAATAAATTATCAGTTTTTTTGTTTAAAACAAAAAATAATTCTCGTAATTTTTTTTCGCTTTGGTTGAGGTGGTCTGCAACTTTATCTAAGTGCCTTTCTTCGTTACCATCGATTGCCACGACACCAATTAAAGCAGCAATAACTCTATGAGCTGCGTGATCCCAAAAAAGATCTTTTCTATTGGTTTCTTCAACTAATAAAGCTGTTAATGCTGAACATTCGTCTAACATTGAAGGCATCGCATCTTTATCGATAGCGATTAAATCTAAAGGGTTTAAGCAATCTTTCTTATCGGCATTGGTTACATTGAATGGGTCTATAACTACAACCTTTTGCCCCATTTTCTTCCTATGCTCTGCGGTAACAGCATAGTTTTCACCCTTGGGATCAATAACAACAGCTTGTCCTGAATAATGGAGCAGGTTAGGGATAACACAACTAACACCTTTACCCGTACCTGTTGGCGCAATGGTAGCAACATGCCCCCCTGATTCTAAAATTACAGGATCTAGAAAATCACTTGCTGGAATATTTGCTTGATTTGTTTGCTCACCGTAGTTAAAACCAATAGGCAGCCGTTGGTGTTCGTGTTCTAAAGACCAAGCCAACAAAAGGCCATCGTCATTAAGCGTTTTAGGAGGGAGAAGCGGTGCTGGCATTATTGTCCTTTATTATTGTTTTAGATTGAGAGTAAGTCGTTAGCTCACTTCATTCGTTCTTTAATTTTTATTATGTACAACACTAAAAAGACGGCAGCGAAAATATACATGAAAAGGAAAAAACCGCTGGTGGTATCGTTATTTCTCCCGAACCTATCTTCATAATATAAAAAGTCGGGTATTTCATGACTTGGTCTAAGGAGGTTGTAACAGCCAGGAACAACAAGAATTGCGGCAGTAATGATTGCAGGTTTCATAGATTCAAAAGCGGCTTCAAAAGAGTCACCAAAGCTTAATTTTTTAGAGGTAAACCCTAAGAGTCCCATGACTAAACTTAATAAAATACCAAAAATGGTACATGCCAAACCAATCAGAGCGAAACCAAGAAATAAACTTAAAAACGAAATCATACTTAAATCCCTTTAATAGCTTATGCATTTGTATGAAATTTAATCATAAAGTATTTAGGCTAATATTCAAGCAATTAGGGATTTAAATTTGGTTTTTAAGTACTTTTTACTTACTAGTTATTTCATCTATTATTGTCATTAATTAGTTACAAACTTAATTCAATTTTTAGTGGATAAATTGAGTGATATTTTCTTTCTAGTCACAAACTTTATTGAAATGTTGTGCTGTTGTAGCTCTTTATTTTTAACTGCCTAGTCACAAACTTAATTAGAGCATGACACTGGTTGATCACAACACTTAGAGTTGGAAACCGCTTACTTAAAGTTGGAAACTGACACTTAGAGTTGGAAACTTTAAAATTATGTTTAAAGGCGAATCAGAAATGATTCGCCTTTTTATTTGAAATGTCACTTTGTGCGTAGAACGGACTAAATAAAATATATTCAGCTATACACTTTCATACAAGCCATTCAAGCGGGATAAATAACAGTTGGTTTTTACTCCTTCGTCACTTATTTTAACCAACTATTTTTAGCCTCTTATTGAGGCGTTACCGATACAAAATCTAATTCAAAACATTGCTTGGTATTTATTAACTAATGTCAGCAGTGTGGCATTAGTTATCTATAGATTTTATTGTTAGGAAGTCTCGGAATAAATAGGATCAGATACAATTTAAATATTAATTAAGACAATCATTGTTAACCTTAACCTTAACCTTAGCCCTTTGCATT
>Ga0209707_1001351_pt1 | contig 13946 bp, 14 predicted proteins | sample EN4Hudsemesocosm_FD_184630 | JGI IMG/M metagenome (GOLD analysis project Ga0209707, IMG submission 184630) | Methane-oxidizing microbial communities from mesocosms in the Hudson Canyon - EN4B Hudson Canyon (SPAdes) (version 2) | ecosystem: Environmental > Aquatic > Marine > Cold seeps | place... | reverse complement strand
ACTATAAAGAATAAAACACTATGATTGTACATTAAACTTTCACTCTAAAAGGAAAATAATGAATATAGTATTTTTAGACAGTGCAACACTTGGAACTGATATCAGTTTAGAAGAATTTAATGACTTTGGGGATGTGACTAAATACGAATTCACACAAGCAAAAGATACACTAAAACGTGTAAAAAATGCAGATATTGTCATTACCAACAAAGTGGTCATAAGCAGCGATATAATGGATAAGAGTAGTATAAAACTCATTTGTGTAGCAGCAACAGGAACCAATAATGTTGACTTAGAACATGCAAAATCAAAAAATATCGATGTAAAGAATGTGGCAGGTTATTCAACTGGAAGTGTAACTCAACTCACTTTTTCAATCGTTTTGAAATTTATGCAAAAACTTGAGTATTATGAAAACTACACAAAAGAAGGAAATTGGGAAAAATCAGAAATATTTACCCATTTAGACAGACCTTTCCATGAATTAGAAAATAAAAAATGGGGAATTATTGGATTAGGAACTATCGGTAAAAGTGTAGCAAAAATTGCCGAATCCTTTGGCTGTAAGGTATGTTACTACTCAACCAGTGGTGATAACTTCGATACAGACTATATACAAGTAGGTTTTGATGAACTGTTATCTACTTCAGATGTTATCTCAATCCATTGCCCACTTAATGAAAAAACTGAAAACCTTATTTCATTAGAAGAAATGGAAATAATGAAAGACAAAACCATACTTCTAAACCTGGGTCGTGGTGGAATAATAAACGAGTCAGACTTAGCAATAATTCTTGACAATAAAGAGTTATATTGTGGATTGGATGTAGTAAAAAAAGAGCCTATTGAAGCTGATTCTCCTTTACGAAAAATCAAAAATACTGAAAGGTTAATACTCACACCTCATATTGGATGGGCCTCTGTTGAAGCACGTAAGAGGCTTATCAAAGGCGTAATATCCAACATAAAGGAACATGTGTTATAATATGTAACAAAATACATATTGGAGTTAGCAATGAACTACTTACGTTATTCATCAGATGAGATGTATTCATCAACTGAGCTTATCAGAAAAAGCAAGGCGATTTTTGATAAATTAAACAAAAAAAAGATTGAAAAGGCGATCATCTTACGAGATGGTAAGCCTGGTTTTATGTTGTTAGACTTTGCAACCTATGAAAAAATAATGCGTGAGTTTGTAAAACTCAAAAACAAAAGTGAAAAAAACAGCAGTGAAAGCTACTTATCTTTAGATGATATAGAAGTAAGCACTCAAGAAAACAGTGAAAAACTACTGACTCCAATTTTAGATGAAATCCCTAAAATAAATGAAACGATAAATGAAGAGATGCTTGCAGATGACGTGGATGAACTGACCTCAGATTTAGCTGAACTCACCTCCTTGAGTATCACAAGTGAAGAAGATGAAGTGAATAGTCTTGACGACAGAGATACTCACTTGGATGAAATCACACAAATTGATCAAATGAGCTCATCTGAAATTGATGATGAGGAGTTAGAAAAAGCACTGGCTGAAATAGAAAAAATCAATATCCCCGATGCTATTCCCGAAAATGAAAAAATTGAATTTGATGATGAAATGGAAATAAATCTTGAGAGTATAGAAGAAGAAAAAATAGCGCAACCCTTAAAAGAATTTTGGGATAAATAATGCTTGATGTTCTTATTATAGGCTCTGGAGGAGCAGGTTTAAGTGCAGCACTTTCTGCCAAAAAAGACGGATCAAGTGTATTGGTTGTTTCAAAGACATATCCCACACATTCCCAAACTTCTCAGGCACAAGCGGGTATTAATGCCGTAATTTCTGAAGAAAATGACAGTATCCAAACACATATCAATGATACCTTGAAAGCGTCCCATTCCCTAGCTTCAACAAAGAGAATTGAATCTTTGTGTAATAATGCTAAAGATACCATTGCGTGGCTTGACAAGCTTGCTATGCCTTTTAGTCGCACAAAAAACAATCAAATAGCCCAACGTCTCATGGGAGGGTCCAGTAATAAACGTTCTTGTTACAGTTCTGATTATACAGGGCTCAAACTGATTCATACTTTGTATGATACTTGCATCAAAGAAGAAATTGACTTTTTAAATGAGTGTATGTTACTGAGTATTATAGTTTCAGATGGTGAAGCCCAGGGAATTACGTATTATAATATTCAAAGTGGAGAGATAAAAGAGATATTTGCCAAGAAAATCATTCTAGCAACAGGGGGGTATGGAGGTCTCTATTCGGGACATACAACAAACTCTTATGCTACAACAGGAGAAGTGATAAGTATCGCTTATAAGGCTGGCTGTACCTTATCAAATATGGAGTTTGTTCAATTCCATCCAACAACTCTGATTGAGTCAAATGTACTTATTAGTGAGAGTGCAAGGGGAGAGGGTGGTCATCTTGTAACTGCCAATGGAGATCGTTTTGTTGATGAATTAAAACCAAGAGATGAAGTAGCTCGTGCAATTAGCGAAAAACTGAATAAGGGTGAACAAGTATATTTAGATTTGAGACATCTTGGTTTGGAAAAAATTGAAGCAAGTATTCCCCAAGAGAGACGACTGGCTTATGAATTCTTGGGTATTAAGATTGAAGAAGAATTATTACCCATTAATCCAGCTGCTCACTACACAATGGGTGGAATTAAAACAGACAGTAATGCAAAAACAAATGTGAAAAACTTGTATGCTTGTGGAGAATGTGCCCAGCACGGTATTCATGGAGCAAATCGTCTTGGAGGAAATTCGCTTCTTGAAATAATTGCATACGGTAAAATAGCAGGTGAAGATGCGGCTTTTGAGGCCAAAAAAATGCAAACTCCCACAAACTGTAATAAGAAACAATTGAAAAATGATATTGACCATGTTAACTCATTGTTTGAACAAGAAAATGAAACGAATTTTTATAGCATAAAAGAGCAATTGGGTAACTTGCTTTTTGATAAAGTGGGTCTTTTTAGAAATCAAAATGATCTTGACTTTGCCCTTGGAACTATTAAAACCTGGCAAGAGATGTACCTAAAAATGGGAATTGATGACAAAACAAAAGTATTTAATAAAAATCTGATTGAATTTATAGAGTTTAAACATATGTTAGACTTGTCAGAAATAATTACCAAGTGTGCAATACAGAGAAAAGAGAGTAGAGGGGCTCACTTTAGAAGTGATTATGATACTTTGGATAAACGTTACAACAAGGAAACGCTTGTATGTGATGTAAAGAATAACCTTCAATTAAATTTTGAGGAGGTAAGATGATACTAAATATCAAAAGATTTAATCAAAATAGCGCTACTAAAATTGAAAAATTTGAAGTGGCATCCAATAATGAAACCATTTTAAATACTTTGATTAAAGTAAAACAAACTCAAGATGCCAGTTTAACATTTAGATGTGGGTGTGGAAGTGGCGTTTGTGGAAGCTGCGCAATAAGGGTCAATGGAACTGAGAAGTTGGCATGTAAAACAACTTTGCGAGACAATGACCTTATTGAACCACTAAACTATACCACTGTAGTCAAAGATTTAGTTGTTGATTTGAATTTTGAAAAAGATATCTTATCAAAACCAAAAGCTTATCTACAAGAATACAAAGAAGAAGTGATTACTCCAGAGCATGAACAGATAATTGACAGACAAAGTAATTGTATATTGTGTCAAAGTTGTTACAGCTCTTGTCCTGTATTAGAAGTAAATAAGGATTTTCTAGGTCCTTATGCCTTATCCCGAGTTTTACGATATGTAAACGATAAAAAAGAACATCAAGAAAAAGAAAAAATCGATTTAATCCAGACAAATGGTATTTGGGATTGTACTTTGTGTGGAAATTGTACGATGGTTTGTCCCCAACAAATAGATCCAAAAATGGACATAATGAATTTACGAATGAAAAGTATACAATGGGGCTATACAGACCCCAATGTTATGAACTCTAACACTGGGGTAGATTTTGGATTTAATCCCAATAATTTCTAGGTTAATAACCTAGAGATTATCTTTTATGTAGAGGTAGTCAGACATCTTAGTCCACTCTCTTGCTTTTTTCATATAAGCATTTTGAGAGTCTAATGTCTCTTTGATAAAAGGATTATCTGCTGCGAGTTTTGACAATAATTCATCATTGGTCTTTTTTAATGACTTCATAACCGATTTAGGTAAGGATTTAACTTGAATATTTGGGTACTCGTTAATCATTTTATCCCATGCCATTGAACTCATGTGGTAATTTTGAGTATACATATCAAAGGCGGCTAATCTCATTGAATTTTTCAGTACTTTTTGTAAATCAGCGGGAAGTTTATTCATCTTTTTGATGTTAACTAAAAACTGTGTTTCTGCTCCTGGTTCGTGCCATCCTGTATAATAATATGGGGCAATTTTATGAAATCCCATTGTGATATCCATACTGGGACCCACCCATTCTAAGGCATCAATAGTTCCACGCTCAAGTGAGGTATAGAGTTCACCCGGAGAAATATTAGTAACCATTACTCCATGTTTAGCCATGATTTCACCTGCAAAGCCAGGTATTCTCATTTTGAGACCTTTTAAATCTTCAACTGATTTAATCTCTTTTCTGAACCATCCACCCATTTGAACACCTGTATTTCCACCTGGAAATGATAACATGCCGTGTTTCTTGTAGGCTCTTTGCATAAGCTCTATTCCACCACCATGGTAAAACCATGCATATTGTTCAGGTGCTGTCATACCAAAAGGCATTGTTGTAAATGGTAAGGTATTAATATCTTTACCTTTCCAAAAATATGATGTAGAGTGTGCAATATCATATTGACCTCCTTTAACCATATCAAATACACCAAAGGGTGATTTATGTTTATTGGAAGAATCAACTCTAATATCTAAACGACCATTAGACATTTCTTTTGCATATTTTGCCATATTAGTAGCAGCATCAATCAGTGGAGATGCGGCAGTTCCCCAAGTTGTTGCCAGTTTAAGTTTATAAATTTTATCATCTGCAAAACTTGATGTGGTAACTCCAGCACACAGTAACAAAGTGCATAGAGATTTTACTAAAGTACTTTTTTTTCTCATTTAATCTCCTTTTGAAAGTATAAAGATTATATCCGATGATTGGTTAAAAGTAAACCATTGTGCGAGGTAGAATTGAAAAGTAGAACTGCTGCCGTAGTGAATAATGCAGCAGTTCTGTAGAGAAGAGTGTTAGTTGCCTGATACGGCGTTTTTGGTGTTGTCCCAGGCTTCTCCTGAAACTTCTTTTGTTTTATCCCAGGCTTCTGCTGAAACTTCTTTTGTTGCATCCCACGCGTCTGCACTGTCCTCTTGTACTCCATCCCATGTGGCACAACCTGATATTAGTAACATTAAAAATAATGGCAATATAATAGTAAATATTTTTTTCATAAAACAGTCCTTTAAATAAATAATAGAAAATTCTAGCGAATATGTACTTTTGAAAAACTTATTGAATTTTAAGACGTAGTAGATAATAAAATGAAAAACTTCTTTTGAGATTATTTCCCGTATATAGCAAAAGGTAAGTTTTCAAAAGAAGTGATAAGAACATCCATATTAACAGGTTTATTGAACTTTGGTTTTTCTTTAACAATAAGCATTTTTTTGATAATTACTTTTTCTATGGGTTTTTCAATGTATTTGATGACAATTTTTTCTTTGGTGATTATTGTTGGTTTTACTTCAACTTTTTTTGTTTTGGATGGGGATTGTGCTTTTGTATACAAATGTATTTTTTGGTTTAAAAATGCATCGTCATAATTTTTTTGAACTTCATGAAGAGCTTTTTTACTTTGAGTTACATTGGTTTTCATCAAATAAGAGATATAGGTATTTTTGTAAGGTTTTATCATCATGGTATGGGTACGACCGTATTTTCTAATGGTATCAAAAAGATTTTGCTCTTTTTCAAACATTCCAATTTGAATGATGTCAATTTTTCCTTCTTCTGTTGAAGTTAACATTGAAGGCATCTTCATTTTAGAGTTTTTGTTGACAAAATAAATTTTTTGATTTATAAAAGCATCTTTGTACTCTTTTTTGATGTTTTTTAGTGCTTCTTGTACTTTGTTTTCTTGGAGGTTAACGGCATAAACAATTTTGAAATTCTTATAGGATTTTGTAAATAAGTCATAGTTGTTTTTATATTTTTGAACACAATCAATTAAATTAAGATTTTCCACAAACATACCAATCTGGATAACTTTCTTTCGGTTGTCTATTGTATCAAGTTGTGTTACATTCCCATATATAGAGCTGTTTAGAGTTAACAATAGGAAAAGAGAAAAAAGTATATTCTTCATTGGATAAACCTCAAGAGTTGATAAAATATTATATCACAAAAACAGTAAAATACAAAAATACAATACTTTAAGTAACTTGCTACACAAAGTCTTTATTTATAAAATTTATACTAGGATAACTGTAAGGATACAGAATGAACAAACAGCAGCTGGTTTGGTCTTGCTCCCCTAAAAAAGATGGTTTTTGCCCCTCTTGTTTTCAAAGAGGTAAAAAAGTGCCCCACAGCGCAGTATTACATTTCATAAAAGATGAATTTCTTACTTTATTTTCTCACTTAAAAACATATCACTTTTGCGCCAATGCCTCATGTAATATAGTATATTTCAACGTAAATCAAACGCTTGTACAAGAGAATTTAAAATACGATATTGCGTTAAAAAATAATACTGATAGCTCCACAGTTTGTTATTGTTTTGAGCACAGTAAAGAATCAATGAGAAAAGAATACAAAAAAACGGGAGAAGTATTTACCCTTGAGCAGATAAAAGAAAATATGGAAAACAGACTTTGCAAGTGTGAAGTTAATAATCCCAAAGGTAAATGCTGTATGAGTGATGTTAAAAAAGCCATAGATGAAATAAAAAAAGAAGAGTTATACCTTGAGAGATAAACTGTTTAAAAATACATTGATTGCAAGTATTGTATTGACATTTTATGCTTACAAAAGGGAAAAACAACTGCCAAAATAAAAAATACGTAAGCATTTGACATTAATAGCGATATATAGGTGATTTTTTAAACTACTTTATGCGAGAATACGAAATAAATTATAAAGAGGTCACAATGCAGTTTTTTGGTAAATATGAAACACGATTTGAAAGTGAATTTTTAGTTGAAAGTTATTTCTACTTTAATGAAGAGGATGAAGAGTTAAGCCCTCAAGAGTTTGAAAAACTAATCAATAATAAGAAAGCAAAGAAAAAAAATATTGCGGGTACTATCTTTATGTACAATCCTTATTATTATCCTGAAGGTTATGATGAAAACAAAAAACTTTCTCAACAAGACTTTGAGTTTGATGGGGAGTTTCAGAACTTAAAAGTTGAGCGAGAAATGACATTGTTCAAGCAAAAGCTTGGTAGGTATAAAGGTAAAGTGGTTCAAATCAGATTTTTATTTAATTTAAATATTAAAAACTTCGATACTCCTGAAATTCTAATGACAAGTAATGAAGACATTGAGATGTTAAGTACCGAGCAATTAACACGATATGACAGAGAAATGAACTACCTTGATGTTGGTAACTTAAGTATAAATGGTAAGTTTGTACTTTTCGCTTGGGGAAATAAAATCAATGAAAAAGAGTTTATCTATATTCACGATTATGCCAAATCAATTTATGACAAAAGTGTCCAAATGCAAAAAAATGTTATTTTTGTCCACAAAAAAAGTACACAAAAAGAATATGCCATTGAACATTTACAGTTTTTACACCCAATAGCAACAGGAAGATTTAAAGACAGAATGCCAGATGCATTTGCTGAGGTATTTGGTCCAGAAGTACCTGTAATTGCTGCCTTTAACGATATCTCATAAATATAGACTAAAAAACTACTTCTTTGTGATTAATATCTAATGTAAAATTAGTTAATATTATTAACTATTTTTACGTAAAGAAGAGATCATGATAAACGAAGATTTTGAAGCAGTAACACTGTTCGATTATAAAGAAGTAGAAAACCTTAACAAAACAAATGACAACAGTCTCAATGAATTTGTTTCTGTTCCTGAAGCAATAAAAAACCTCATGCAATTTGCATTAAAAACTCATCTTGAATTATTAGCGAAATATCCCAATGATAAATATCTTCAAGACTTGGATAATAAAGAAAACATGGCCATACTCTTTTCAACCAATTGGTATGAAAGATATGGAATAAAGTATGATTGAAAATTTGATAAAACAAAAAGGAAGAAGTATGAAAAAAGAATTAAAGTTGCTTAGTGGAGCGTTATTGGCAGTTTCTTTATTGGCAGGATGTGCTAGCAAAGAAGAAACAGAAGTAATATCTGAAACCGCTACTGTTGAACAAACACAAATTATGCAAAAAATTGATGAAATGTCAAAACTTCAACAATTAGAGAGTGATAAAATAGCTTACGAAAAAACCTTGTTAATGGAAGAAAAAGATATGCTTTCAAAAGAAAAATCTCGATTAATGATGTGGAACAAAAAATTAAAAAAAGAAAAAGAAGAATTAGAAACACTTAAAAAAGCATTGGCAGCAAAAAATAAAAAATCCATGCATTCTTTTTATCCAAGTATGTAAAACGTGGGGTTTATTACCCCAGATTTTAAGAATAGAGTGGATTATCCTTAGTATTATTAATACCAAATTTATCCATAGCTTCAAGTAGAATTTTTTTATTGATTTGTTTTTTATTGACCAATTGATTCAAGGTGGTAATAACAATAAAGGCTGCATCAACTTCAAAGTGTGCTCTTAAGTTCTCTCTGCTGTCTGAGCGACCAAATCCATCTGTACCTAAGACTTCATACGTTCCCGAGACATAAGCTCTTATTTGCTCTGCATAAGCTTTCATATAATCACTTGCTGCAACGATTGTATTGTCTGAATTTATACCTAGGATTTTTGATACATAAGCAACTTGATTATCCTTATTGGGATTAAGTAAATTATCTCGGTGTGTATCTTGGGCTTGACGTGCTAAATTGGTAAATGAGGTTACACTGTATAGTTCAGAAGAGATCCCATACTCCTGGGCTAAAATCTGGGCTGCTTTTCTTGACTGCTCAAATATAGCACCACATCCCAATAGTTTTACATGGTAATCATTTTTTGCCTCAATGGTATCAAAAAGGTAAATACCTTTTATAATTCCTTCTTCCATTTCAGCTTGCATTGCAGGGTGAGTATAATTTTCATTGGTAACTGTGAGATAGTAAAAAATATTCTCTTGTTTTTCTCCATACATTCTCTTAATTCCCTCTTGAATGATTACCGCTAATTCATAACCATAACTTGGGTCATAAGAAAGACAATTTGGAATGGTACTTGCTTGAACATGACTTTGACCATCTTGGTGTTGTAAACCCTCACCATTTAATGTGGTTCGTCCAGAAGTTGCACCTATTAAAAAACCTCTTGCTTGTAAATCTCCTGCGGCCCAAGCCAAATCTCCTATTCGTTGGAAACCAAAAATAGAATAATAAATATAAAAAGGAATCATGGGACAGTCATTAACTGAATAAGATGTGGCTGCACTAATCCAAGAGGACATAGCTCCTGCTTCATTGATGCCTTCTTCTAATACTTGCCCTTTTTTGTCTTCTCTATAATAAGCAACTTGTTCTCTATCATGTGGTACATATTTCTGCCCTTCGTTGGCATAAATTCCCACTTGTCTAAACATACCTTCCATTCCAAAAGTTCTGGCTTCATCAGGAACAATGGGAACGATGATTTTCCCTATATTTTTATCTTTTACCAGAGTACTTAATAAACGGATAAAAATCATGGTTGTTGAAACTTTTCTTTCTTGGGAACCTTTTAAAATAGTATCAAAAATGCTCAGAGTAGGTACTTCAATTTTGACAGAAAAGTTTTCTCTTCTTTTTGGAAGGTAACCTCCTAAAGATTTTCGTTGTTCACGTAAATATTTCATCTCAGGACTGTTTTCAGCGGGAATATAATAAGGTACGTCTTTTAATTCTTCATCAGAAATGGGAATATTAAATCTGTCTCTAAAGGTTTTTAGTTCATCAACGTTCATATCTTTTACACTGTGGGCAATATTTTGACCCTCACCTGATTCACCCATTCCATAACCCTTAACTGTTTTTGCCAATATAACGGTGGGTCTGTTTTTTGTCTTTTTTGCTCTATCATATGCGGCATAAACTTTGATGGGATCATGACCCCCTCTTTTAAGTTTTGGGATTTCATTATCGCTCATATTTTTGACCAACTCTTTTGTTTGCGGACATTTGTCAAAAAAGTTTTTTCTTCCATAGTCACCGTCTTTTTGTTTGAAGTTTTGATACTCTCCATCAACGGTATCTTCCATCACTTTTTTGAGCTCACCTGAAATGTCAGCTTTTATAAGTGAATCCCATGTTTTCCCCCAAATCACTTTAATAACTTCCCAATCAGCCCCTCTGAATTTACCCTCAAGTTCTTGAATGATTTTTCCATTTCCTCTTACAGGTCCATCTAAACGTTGCAAGTTACAATTTACAATGAAAGTTAGGTTATCTAGGTTTTCTCGACCTGCTAGGCCAATGGCACCTAAAGATTCAGGTTCATCTGATTCTCCATCTCCTAGAAAACAGTATACGGTTTGTTCACTACAGTCTTTAATGCCTCTATTGGTTAAATATTTTAAAAATCTGGCTTGATAAATAGCTTGAATGGGACCAAGACCCATTGAACCCGTTGGAAACTGCCAATAAGTTGGCATCAGTTTTGGGTGAGGATACGAAGACAAGCCGTTTCCTCCAATTTCTTGGCGGTAGTTGTCCATTTGCTCAGCACTCAATCTTCCCTCTAAAAAAGAACGTGCGTAAATGCCTGGGGAACTGTGAGGTTGAAAATAAACCAAGTCACCCCCATCTTTTTCACTGGCTGCTTTAAAAAAGTGATTAAATCCAATTTCATATAAGGTAGCAGCGGAGGCATAAGTAGAAATATGACCTCCCAGAAGAAGTTTCTTTCTAGAAGCTCGAATTACCATAGCTTGAGCATTCCATCTTATAATAGATGAAATTCGCTCTTCCATCTCTTGGTCTCCTGGCATTTTTGGTTCATCTTCTGGATCAATGGTATTAATGTATGCCGTAGTGGCCTTAAAAGGCAAATGAGCACCACTTTTTCTCATGGTTGCAATAACTTGTTCCAGTAAAAAATGCGCTCTGTTCTTGCCATCTTCGTCCATTACCATTTCTATTGCTTCTATCCATTCTTGAGTTTCGTGTGGGTCTATATCTTCTAAGTTATGTATTGACATACTTTTCTCCATTAATTATCTTTTATAAATAGTAACACTATTTGTGAATCTTTTCTTCACTTATATTGGTTCAATAATTAGCTATTATTGTCTGTTTTATTTTCACTTATTGTAAATTATTTATTTGATAAAGCCATTTTAAGTGCACAATCTAAGTCATCGATTAAATCTTCGGGGTTTTCTAATCCCACAGAAATACGAATCAGTGAGTCACTGATACCAGCTTCCAATCTCTCTTCTTGTGTATAAGGACTGTGAGTCATGGATGCTGGATGTTGAATAAGTGATTCTGCATCACCTAAACTTACCGCTATGCTAAACAAAGAAGTTGAATCAAGTACATTTTCTCCATCTTGTAAATCCCCTTTAATTTCAAAAGCAATAACTCCACCCGCACCTTTCATTTGAGAACCAATAAACTTATGACCTTGATGACTTTTAAGTCCTGGGTAATATACTTCTGTAATCAAAGGGTGTTTTTCTAAAAACTCAGCAATTTTTTGTGCCCCTTCACAATGAGCTTTCATTCGAATGGGAAGTGTTTTTAAACCTCTTAATATTAACCATGCATCATGGGGACTTATTGTTCCACCAATATCTTTAAGAGAGGTTAATTTAATATTTTCCATCATCTCTTTATTGCTACAAATAATCCCAGCAATGACGTCACCATGACCATTAAGATATTTTGTTGCACTGTGCACAACTATATCAAATCCAAATTCAACAGGACGTTGTAACATTGGAGTTAAAAAAGTATTATCACAAATAGAAATAAGTTCATGTTTTTTCGCAAAGTTGGCAACCATTTGTAAATCAATTACTACCAAGTTAGGATTAATAGGAGTTTCTAAGAAAATCATTTTACTGTTTTCTTGTAGTGCCTTTTCAAGTTCTGCTTCAATGGTCATATCTATAAAAGTAACTTCAACACCAAACTTTTTAAGCATATGATTAAAAAGAGCAAACGAACATCCATACAGTGCTTTTGAGACAATGATATGCTCCCCCGCTTGAATATTTGCCATCACAGCACCCGAAATTGCTGCCATTCCAGTTGCAGTTGCAGCTGCATCTTCCATACCCTCAAGGGCTGCAAGTTTTTGCTCCAATTGTTTGGTTGTAGGATTTCCAAGTCTTGTATAGATATACCCCTCTTCATCTCCTGCAAATCTCGCAGCTCCTTGTTTTGCATTTTCAAAGATAAAAGTAGAGGTTTGATACAAGGGCGTAGCAAGTGAGCCAAATTGCTCATCATTGATTCTTCCTGCGTGAATAGCTTGTGTCTCAATTTTGTAGGTTTTAGTCTGTTTGTTGGTATTGATTTTTTGTGTCATGGTTTTCCTTTTTGATGTGCGTATTTTCTGATGTCTTAATGCTAACACTATTTCAAAATTTATTCTTTCCTCAAAATTGCGAAAAATGAATCTTTTTTTGCCTTTTAACTTGATATTAACTGCTCAAATAAAACTCATTTAGTGCTAATAATATTGATATATAGTGCTAGTAGTAATTCTGCTTAAAAATCAATTCCAATTACACAAAAATAACACTCTTTGTGTTGTATAATGTCTTATACAAAATGGAAAGGAGCTAAACATGAAAATTTGGTTGTCATTAGGATTGTTGTTGACATTTTTATTTTCTTCATTTTCTTACGCAAATGAAACGTATCATTCTTCTTATGCGGGAGAAGAAAACAGAAAAATAAAAAGTTTGTCTCAAGATGATATTCTGGCCTTAAAAAAAGGTGCAGGATGGGGAATGGCTAAAGCTGCAGAGCTAAATGGTTACCCAGGACCCAAACATATCATTCAGATGCAAGATGAGATAAATCTTACATCACTTCAAAAGTCAAAAATTAATTTAGAATTCAAGAAGATGCAAACAAAGGCAATTGTTTTGGGAAATGAATTAATACTATTGGAAGAAAAACTCAATAACGCTTTTTCTAATAAATCAATCAATGAAATAAAATTGGATGAATACATTACCGATATAATGGATGTCCGAGCTAAGCTGAGATTGGTGCACCTAAGTACTCATTTACAAACTCCAAGTATATTAACTCAAGAGCAAATTATTTTATATAATGATTTAAGAGGTTATTCTACAGTGGAGTACAAAAACCCTTGTACATTTGTCCCTGAGGGACATGATGCAAAGATGTGGAGAAAACATAACGGGTGTAAATAAAAACTTGAACAAAAAAGCTTATGCTTTTTTGTTCCCCTTATCTGTCTTATTTAATAATCAATTTTAATTCTTCCAATGTTTTTTCAATATCTTCAATGCTGTTATATACGTGGGGAGAAAAACGGATAAACTCTTGTCTTTTGTGTGCTACTACACCTCTTTGTTTTAAGGCATTAACTATTTGCAGAGAATCCCTATTTTTAACAGTACATGTGATAATAGAAGTTCTCTCTTCTTCTTTTAAAGAGGAGACAATATTAAGATCAAGTGCAGTTAATCCATCCAGAAGTTTGTTTGATAAGTATTTGTTATATGCTTGAATATTATCTATTCCAATATCACAAAGGTATTGAATTGAACGCTCTAACCCTTTGATACAACCAAAAGCCATTGTGGAAGATTCAAACTTTTTTGCACTTGCTGGGTATTCTAACCTTGAGGGGTCTAAGTTCCACATATCCT
>Ga0209707_1001349_pt1 | contig 13954 bp, 10 predicted proteins | sample EN4Hudsemesocosm_FD_184630 | JGI IMG/M metagenome (GOLD analysis project Ga0209707, IMG submission 184630) | Methane-oxidizing microbial communities from mesocosms in the Hudson Canyon - EN4B Hudson Canyon (SPAdes) (version 2) | ecosystem: Environmental > Aquatic > Marine > Cold seeps | place... | reverse complement strand
TAATCGCTATTTTAATTCCAACTTCTTATCTTTTATTATGGGAAGGAAGAACTAAGGGATACTGGTTAAACATGTTACTCATTCAAACAGGGGTAACTGGAACACTCTTGTCTTTAGACATTATTCTTTTTTACTTCTTTTGGGAAACAATGTTATTACCAATCTTTTTAATTATTGGTATTTATGGAACAGGAAACAAGGTTTTCTCAACCATTAAAGTGACTGTTTACACAATGGCAGGTTCATTATTGATGTTTGTTGCAATTGTTTACTTAGGGGTTTCATTTTTTAATGAGTATGGTCATTGGAGTTTTCAATACGATGATTTAACCACTCTAAGTGGACTTGGTGCAAATGAAAAGCTCTATCTGTTTTTTGCCTTTTTTATTGCCTTCATGATTAAAATTCCTATTTTCCCATTTCATACATGGATTACAGGAACTTACTCTGATGCACCAACGGGTGCTGTATTTTTACTTTCTTCTATTATGGCTAAACTTGGAGTTTATGCAGTTGTTAGATTTATGATTCCAATTTTTCCTGATACTTTTGTTGGCTTTTCCGAATACTTTGTCTTTATAGGTATTTTTGGTCTTATATACTTTGGAATTGCAGCACTTATGCAAAATGACATCAAAAAAATGTTTGCTTACTCTTCAGCATCTCATCTTTCACTAATAGCTGCTGGTATTTTTTCCCTTAACTCCTATGGAATTAATGGTTCTTTATACTTGATCATCGCACATGCAATTGCAACAGGTGGATTATTTTTGCTTATTGGTATATTACATTATCAGACAGGATTTAAGACAATTAGTGATTTAGGTGGAATTGCGAAAAAAGCGCCTATATTTACTTTCATGTTTGCAATTATGCTGTTTTCAAATATTGGACTTCCAGGAACAAATGGATTTGTGTCTGAATTATTAATTATTTTTGGAATTTATGAATTTAATCATGCAATGGGTTATGTTTCTGCAGTTACGGTATTGGTTGCGGCATCATTTATGTTATGGATGTTTCAACGAGCTATTCTTCAAGAAAGAAAAGGTGGTGCACTACCTATGAAAGATTTAAAACTAAAAGAAATCATTGCATTAACACCATGGGTAATATTAATTTTCGTAATGGGTATATACCCAGACCCATTCATTGATAAATTTGAGCCAACGGTTACATATTACATCAATAACTTTTTACAAATCGGAGCAACAAAATGATAGAAGAACTGATTTATTTGATGCCAATTATTACAGTTCTAATTGGTGCTCTTGTTATAATGTTTCAAAGTATGTATGACAGATATACAATTAAAGATAATATTATTGTTGCGACAATCTTTTTAATTATTGCTTTAGGGTTTGCAGTATTTCATGCAGGTGACCTATTTACAACCAAACCCTTTAATGATATCTTCAACAATGCGATTGTATTTGATACCTTTGCAAACTTTTTTAATATAGCACTTATATGTGGTACCTTATCCATTATATTAATTGGTGAATACTATGCAAAAGAGCACTCATATTTTAAAGGTGAGTTTTATTCAATCATCCTATTTGCTCTGTTTGGAATGATGTTATTGGCCCATGCAAATGAGCTAATTACTGCATATATTGCCTTAGAAATTGCCTCGTTTTCAGTCTATATACTTGTTGGATTTGATACTCAAAATGGAAAAAGAGTTGAAGCTGTATTTAAATACCTCGTTTTAGGTTCTTTCATTGGAGCCTTTTTCCTTCTAGGAACGGTGCTGATTTATGGAGCAACAGGCACAACTAACATTGCTCAGGTTGCGGAGTTTATAAGTGTAAATCCAAATGATAAACTTTTATTAGTATTCATTGGTATTACTATGATTTTGTTTACATTTCTATTCAAAATCGCAACATTCCCATTCCAGTCTTGGGTACTAGATGTATACAGAGGTTCTCCAATTCTTGTAACTGCATTTATGGCTTCAGTCTTTAAAATTGCAATTTTCTCTTTTTTCTTAAGAGCAATTCTTACTGATTTTATTACTCTGAATACTTTTTGGGAAGATGCACTCATAACACTTACAGTTATCACCTTAGCCATTGGTAGTTGGCTTGCTATTACCCAAAATATTATCAAGAAAATGCTTGCAGGTTCAAGTATTGTTCATACAGGATACATGATGTTGGGTATTATCGCACTTGGTGAAAATATTGAAAGTGCATATTCAATCATGTTCTATCTTATTGCTTATCTGCTATCTGCTCTGGGAGCCTTTGGATTGGTTTCTCATGTAATCGCAGATACAAAAGTAAGGGTAACTTACGATGACTTTAAGGGTCTTGGACAAGAAAGACCTTACTTAGCTGCATTGATGACTATTTTTATGTTTTCACTTGCAGGTATTCCCTCAACTATTGGATTCATTGCAAAATTCTATATTTTCACAGAAGCAATTAATGCAGGGTATTGGTACCTTACAGTATTTGCAATTTTTGCTACAGCTATATCTATTTACTATTACTTCAGATTAATTGCAATGATGTACTTCTACCCAGATGCTGCTGATTTGAATACTGAAAAAACAAGTGATATAAGAGTAAGTACTTTTATGCTTGGTGTAGTAGCACTTCTCGTTGTTTGGGGTGGTATTGGTTCTGCTGTTGGATTCTTTTTCCCAATACCAAGCATTGATAATATATTAAGTGTAGTTGAACTCTCTGTACAATCGTTGTTTCTTAAATAGTTATTTGTGTGAGAATGTAACACGAATATCATAACTCTTTAACTTCGCTTAACTTTTAAAGTTACCTATAAAGCCCCTTTATTGGGGCTTTATTATTTATATTTTCTTGATTTAAGTCAAAATTCAGTCCACAACTAATAGTTTAGAAAGTCTTATTTTGCTACACTTTTGCTACACTAATTTATACAAGACAATTACATAAGAGAATTAAATAAAATTTAATTCTCTTATGTAATTTAAGTTTACATTAAAACTAACACAAAGAAAGGATTCAATATGAGTGACCTAATAGAGGGCTATTTAGGTAAAACAGTTGAAGGAAAAAAAAGTAGAGTACCTGCCAAGCTTGATTATTTACAAAGTGCAACAGGCTTAATTCTTGGTCTATTTATGTGGGGACACATGTTATTGGTATCATCAATCTTAATAAGTAAAGATTTTATGTATACAATTACAAAACTATTAGAGGGTAGTTTCATTTTTGATGGAGGAAATCCGCTATTAGTTACCATTGCGGGGATTGTTGTATTTATTATATTCATTTCCCATGCGGCACTAGGTATGAGAAAACTTCCTGGTTCTTTCAAACAATACCAAGTAATGAAAGCACACGCAAATCACATGGATCATGAAGATACAAAACTTTGGTTTACTCAAGCAATTACTGGGTTTACAATGTTTTTCCTTGGTTCTATTCACTTATATATCATTATCACACACTCAGATGCTATTGGTCCGTACGCAAGTGCTGACAGAGTTTGGTCTGAATGGATGTGGCCTTTATATATCCTTTTATTGTTAGCTGTTGAATTCCATGGTACTATTGGTTTATATAGACTCTGTATTAAATGGGGTTGGTTTGATGGAGTAGATCCAAAAGCCAACAGAATTAGACTCAAGAAAATTAAAAAAATTCTTACTTGGTTTTTCCTAATTCTAGGGTTTACGACACTTCTAGCATATATGAAAATCGGTATGGATCATGCAGATAAAAAAGGTGAAAGATACCATCCAACTGCTCATATTATTGAATACAAAACAACAGGGAGAATTGCATAATGAAAATTAATTATTGTGATGCATTAGTTATTGGTGGAGGTCTTGCAGGTCTTAGAGCTGCAGTTGCTGCACAAACTAAAGGTTTAAGTACAGTAGTACTTAGTTTAGTCCCTGTTAAAAGATCACACAGTGCAGCTGCACAAGGTGGAATGCAAGCCAGTCTTGGTAACTCTAAAATGTCTCAAGGTGATAATGAAGATTTACACTTTGCGGATACAGTTAAGGGAAGTGACTGGGGATGTGACCAAGAAGTTGCACGAATGTTCGTTCATACTGCACCAAAAGCCATTCGAGAATTGGCTGGGTGGGGTGTTCCTTGGAGCAGAGTTCGAGAAGGTAGTAGAGAAGCAGTTATCAATGCTAAGAAAACTACTATTACTGAAGACGCAGATGTTCATGGTTTAATTACATCAAGAGATTTTGGTGGAACCAAAAAATGGAGAACTTGTTACACAGCAGATGCAACTGGACATACTATGTTATTTGGTGTAGCCAATGAAGCACTAAAAATTGAAGTAGATATCAGAGATAGAAAAGAAGCTTTATCATTAATTCACGATGGTGGAAGATGTTATGGAGCAATTGTAAGAGATTTAATTACAGGTGAACTTGAAGCTTACGTTTCAAAAGGTACTTGTATTTCTACGGGTGGATATGGAAGACTTTTCAAACAAACTACCAATGCAGTAATTTGTGAAGGTACAGGACAAGCCATTGCTCTTGAAACGGGGATTGCTACTTTAGGAAATATGGAAGCTGTACAATTTCACCCAACACCAATCGTACCATCAGGGATTTTATTAACTGAAGGCTGTAGAGGAGATGGTGGAATTCTAAGAGATGTAGATGGTCACAGATTTATGCCAGATTACGAACCAGAAAAAAAGGAACTTGCTTCTAGAGATGTAGTTTCAAGAAGAATGATTGAGCATATCAGAAATGGTAAAGGTGTTCCCTCACCCTATGGAGATCATATTTGGTTAGATATTTCAATTCTTGGTCGTGAGCACATTGAAAAAAATCTAAGAGATGTTCAAGAAATTTGTCAAATCTTTAATGGTATCGATCCAGCTGATGAAGGCAAAAAAGGATGGGCTCCCGTTCTTCCTATGCAACATTACTCAATGGGTGGAATCAGAACCAAAAAAACAGGTGAATCTCAAACTTTAGATGGTTTATTCTCATGTGGAGAATCAGCTTGTTGGGATATGCATGGTTTTAATAGACTTGGAGGAAACTCTGTTTCTGAAACAGTAGTTGCTGGAATGATTGTTGGTAATTACTTTGCTGATTATTGTCTTGAAAATGATGTTGAAATTAAAACTTCAACTGTTAAAAAGTTTTTAAATGAGCAAGATGAATATTTAGATGAAATTTTAGAATATAACGGTGAAGAAGATATCTTTAGAATTAAAAACACTATGCAAAATCTCATGGACAACAAAGTAGGAATTTTTAGAGATGGAGAGAAACTAACTGCAGCTGTAATTGAGCTTGAAGAGTTATTAAAGAAAACCAAGCAAATTACTGTCAAATCAAAAGAGAAAATAGGTAATCCAGAACTTGAAGAAGCATATAGAGTACCTCGAATGTTAAAACTTGCACTTTGTGTTGCTAAGGGAGCTAGAGAGCGAACTGAATCTAGAGGTGCTCACTATAGAGAGGACTTCTTAAAAAGAGATGATGCAAACTGGTTAAACAGAACTATTACAACTTGGCCAAACGCAAGTGATACTCAGCCAACTATTGCATATGAAGAAATTGATATTATGACAATGGAAATGCCTCCAGCATTTAGAGGTTATGGTGCTAAGGGTATGATTATCGAAAACGATTTAAGTGAAAAAAGACAAGCTGAAGTTGATGAAATTAGAGAAAAACTTGAAACTGAAGGTAAAGATAGACATGCCATTCAAGATGCACTTTTAAACTTTGATTTACCAATGAACTATAGACAAAACAATGAAAGAGTAGGAGATAAATAATGAGTATAGAAAAAGGTAGAGATATAACCGTCTCAGTACTTAAATTTAATCCAAAAAGTAAAGCTTCTAAACCTCATTTTGTGGACTATAAATTAGAAGAGACACCAGGAATGACTCTATTTATTGCATTAACATATATCAGGGAAAACCTAGATCCAGATTTATCCTTTGACTTTGTGTGTCGTGCGGGTATTTGTGGTTCATGTGGAATGGTTGTAAATGGGAAACCAGCCCTTGGATGTAGAACATTAATTGCAAATTATCCAGATGGTAAAATTCAATTAATGCCTATGCCTGCATTTGAATTAATCAAAGATTTATCTATTAATACAGGTAAGTGGATGGATGATATGTCAAGACGTGTTGAGTCTTGGGTTCATACAAATGAAGAAGTAGATATTTCTAAAATAGAAGAAAAAGTTGATCCAGATGTTGCGGATGAAGTTTTTGAACTTGATAGATGTATTGAGTGTGGTATTTGTGTGTCTTCATGTGGAACTAAACTTATGCGTCCAGATTTTGTTGGGGCAGTTGGCCTTAACAGAGTGGCACGTTTTGAAGTTGATCCTCATGATAACAGAACCGCTGATGATTTTTATGAATTAGTTGGTGATGATGATGGAATCTTTGGATGTATGTCTTTACTGGCTTGTGAAGACCACTGTCCAAAACACTTACCATTACAAAATAAGATTGCATACTTAAGAAGAAAATTAGTAGCACTTAGATAGTTTTCATACAAGGGTTTTTTTAGCCCTTGTATTTAAAAAGTAGAAAAAGTTAATTATCCCATTGGGTTAATTAACTTTTTTTATATATGAACATTTAAATTACATAATTTTGACATACTTGAGATGTACAATTAGAATATTAAATGCAAATCATATCCTGGAGGATTAATGAATTTAGCGAATGACTATTTTTTGTTGTACCACGGAATTAAAATAGAAAAAAAATACTCTTTTAATACACGACAAAGAAAAAATAAAGAGGAGTTTTTTGATATTGCAGCACTAATCTTAAGTGCCAACAGAAGAAACTACGAAAAATACTTACCCTTAGCATCTTTTGCAGATTTAACACTAAAAATCTCAGATAAAGTTCCTAAGAATCTTGAAGAATTAAATCAATTACAACATGGTATTGTCGAATCAGTTGCCCTCAAAACCAAAAAAGATGATATAGAAAAAATACACTCCTCTTTCTCTTACTTAAAGGGTCAAGAGATTATTACTCAAATTGACTACGAAAAGCTCATCAGTTTATTTGACCCAAGAGAAATCATTATTATAGAAGATGAAGTTGATATCAGCGACGACATAGATTTTAAGAATAATATCACTTTTCAAGAGAGTAAAAAATTACTTGAAGACTTAATCTTTGAACTAAAAGATACTATCACACACAGTGAGTTTTTAAAGCAAATTGATGAAACTCAAAACTATGTGAATACTCAAAAATTCTCTATTGGAATTACAGGCGTGATGAATGCCGGAAAATCAACCATGTTGAATGCGCTTATGGGACAAGAAATACTGGGAAGTGCAGTGGTACCTGAAACTGCAAACTTAACCATAGTAAAGTATGATAAAAAACCCAGTGCTAATGTTTTTTACTGGAATAAAGAGGAATGGGAAAACATCGAAAAGAGTGCTTTAGAGATTGATTCCATTAAAGACTTTATAGAAGAAACACAACAATACTTTGGAGATGAACTACAAAATTACATATTGGAAGATTCACTTTCACAAGAAGTTGATATCAATAACCTTGCTGCATTTACTTCAGCTGAAGCCAGCGGTAAAAAATGTAATTTAGTTAAATATGTGGAACTAAAATCAGATTTAAACTTTTTGCAAGATGGAATTGAAATTGTTGATACCCCAGGACTTGATGACCCAGTGATTCAACGAGAAGAAATTACAAAAGAATATGTGGGTCAGTGTGATTTAATGATTCACCTTATGAATGTAAGCCAGAGTGCAACACTAAAGGACATTGAATTTATCATTGATGCCCTACTGTATCAAAATATCACTAAGTTATTAATTGTAATTACTCGAGCAGATACAGTGTCAAAAGAAGAATTGGACGAAGTGATTAACTACACAAAATCCTCCATTAAGCGACAACTTAAATCTATCAATAAAGACAGTCAGCTTGACTATATTCTTGATACCATTAAATTCGTTCCAATATCTGGAAAGATGGCACTGCTTCACAGAACAGGAAGAAGTGAAGAGGCAATAAAAGCTGGTTTTTACTTAGAAGACACGGGGATTTTAGATATTGAAGAGTATCTGAATGAGACACTTTTTGGCTCTAACTCAATTAAAAGCGAACTCATTATCAAAAGTGCAAAAGCACAACTTTTAAAAACAATCAAAAACAGTAAAAAATCTTTGGATTATGAATTGCGTCTTTTATCAAAATCTAAAGATGAATTACAAATTGAACTGGATAAGTTTAATAAGAAAAAAAGTGCCAATGAGAAAATATTTTTTGCCATGAAAGAGGACATTAGTCTGTATAAAAAGGATGCTAAAAGTTACATCACTTCTCTTGAAACTTTTCTAAGCTCTGAACTAATTGACTTGCAGACAATTATTAAGCAAAGAGTAGTCAGTGACATAAGATACTCTTTTGAAAAAACAAAAAAACGCTCGCCTGGTACTCGAATTAAAGTCATCGTTGAAACAGCAATAAAAGACGGGATTATTGATGTAATTCGTGATTATCGTTACAAATTTATTAAAAAATCCCAAAGTATAGGTGAAACATGTGAACAAAAATATCAAGAATTTGGTTTTTTAATTGGACATAAAAATGAAAACTTTGATGCAATGGGATTTTTTCAAGATGATTTCAAATCTGGTTTTCTGACATCCAGTAATGATGTAATAGTTTCTAAAATAGTGGGAGCCGCGGCTAAAAGTAAAGCTAATAAACTCAATGAACTTGACAGGGAAATTGAACAAGCACTAAAAGTTGAATTCACACAAATAGAAAATAATATCAAACAAAAAGCCAATAAGATATCAGAAATGTTGGTTGATAATTTTTTCGAAACCCTAAATGCTCCACTTAATGACTTTGAACAAAAACTTAATAACGATGAAAATATTTTAAAAGAGCAAATTTTGAGTTTTGAAGATAAAGACCACAACAGAGATGAACTTTCATTAACAATACACAAAAAACTTAAAAAGCTTGAAGTTTTGGAAGAAGGGTGTAAATAATGAAATTTTTAGAACCCTTTGTTTATGAATATAAAAAAACTTATGCTGTTAAAAAAGTTGAATACGAAGAAGGATTAGTAGGAGATATCAGAAAAGTAAAAGATGAATTACTTAATCCCAAGTTTTTACCATCTGTGCAATTAAAATCAATCTTGGACAAGTTTATAAGACGAGCGAGATATCCAATGGAAGTTGCCATTACGGGACAATTCTCTTCAGGAAAATCAACTTTCCTTAATGCCCTGCTCTCAAGAAATATATTGCCAACAGGAATAACCCCTGTTACCTCTAAAGTTAACTTTATTAACTATGGTGATGAATACAAACTTAAAATTACTTACAAATCTGGTGCTGAAGAGTATCATAGCATCGAACATATTTCGGCTTTCACAGACCAAAGAGAGTCTGAAATGGATGAGATACGTTATCTTACTTTATACGCACCTATGGATATTTTAAAAGATATTACTTTTGTTGATACTCCAGGGTTGAACTCTCAATCTCAAAGTGATACAGATACTACCAGAAAAGTATTAAGAGATGTGGGTGGAATCATTTGGCTAACTCTTATTGATAATGCGGGGAAAATGAGTGAAGCTGAAGTGCTAGAAGAGTATATGGAACATTTCAAGACTAAATCCTTATGTGTTTTAAATCAAAAAGATAAGTTTTCCCAAGAACAAATTGAAACAACAACCAACTATGTAAATGATAAGTTTGGTAAGTTTTTTGCTGAAGTTATTCCTATTTCTGCGAAACAAGCACTTGATTCAAGAGCACACCAAAAAAGGGTACTTCTTGAAGACAGTTTCAATGACATCACAAAAGAATTTAAAAGTGATTTAAACAAAAATATTGAAATTGAGTCATTGGATTTCTTTCAAGAGAAGTTTTCACTCTTTCAAAATAAAATAAAAGAGATTAAAACAAAAGACATCACCCATGATATGCAAATGATGAAAGACTCAAATATTCAAAGTGTTTTGTCCTTTATAGAAAATATCATTCGACCACAAGCTGCTGAATCTAAAGAGTTTGCTATTAAAAAAGATTTAAAGGGACTGTGCGATATTTTAATTAATGAGTACAAAACGATCATAGGAGTATATGACTCACTTACGGATATTTTACAAACCAATGAAGAGCCACTAATTCAAGCCTTTGATAATATTCATCATAAATTTTCTCAAGAATTATTAACAGTCTATAGCTCTTTAGAGGCTATAATGGAAAAAATTTCAAATGAAACCTTTAAAAATGTTAAGCGAGTGCAAGCTACTAGATATGAAGAAGTAAAAGGTTCATTTTTAGCCAGTGATAAAATTGAAAAAATCGATTATGATACATTTTGGATAGACAGTGATGCTGTTTATAAAAACCTATTTTACGATGACCAAACCGTAGAAAAGATGTTTAAACGTTCCATTAAAATGTTAAAACAAATAGAAACAGATGCAGATGAATCATTTAGAAATATCTATCGTTTATTAAAAAATGATGTTCGAAAATGGCAAGAACCCTATGAAAAAATTAAAAAACAAAGAGAGATTTCAAGTGATGGTGAGTTTTCTAATACGAGACACTTTGCAGCTAAAATTTATGAACATTTACTCAAAATATATCACCGAGCTATTTTAGAAAACATCTCTGCTTTACGTAAAAAATTTGCCTATTTTAATGGAGCACTGTCTTACAGTAATATGCAAGTCACTCAAGCCACCATTGCACACTTTGAGCAACAAATTGCTGAGTCAATTGACTTATATGAAAAAGAGCCCAGTAAATTTTCTATCTATCACCCAAGAGAAGATGAAATTCTTACAAAACTAAAAGCAAACTTTGGCTTTGAAAAAATTGAAGATTTCCTAACATCTAAAAGAAACTACTTATTTAAAATTGTAAAATATTCAAAAGAACAATATATGCAAATTAATAAAGAGAGTATCGATTTTGTAGAAGAAAAAAAAGAGGCTTATTTGGAAAAAATTGTAGATGTTGAGAAGATAAAAGAAAATATTTAATTTTCTTTTATCTTAAGAGTAAATTATCTTTTAGAAGTTGGATGAGAAGAGGAAAAGTTTTGTGCAATTTTTGCTGACTCTTCAGAGCAAGTAGGATGTCCCCACCCACTTTTACTTATGCCACTGCTGATATCGTTCACTATGTTATCATCTCCATGGGAACTAACCCCTGATGGGACATAGTCTAATTTTAGTGCAGATCTTAACTTCCACGCAATATTGTGGTCAGCGCAAGAGCTGTCTCCGCTAACACCCAAAGCGCCTAAAAGTAACCCATCTTTGGTATATAAAGCTAATCCTCCCCCAAATACATTAACTCCACCAATTTTTTTGCCAATCATAAAATCATTTTTTGTTCCTATATCTTCACTGTTTCCACCATAAGCAACATTTGTATCCACAGGGTTACTGTGTTGTAGTCCATATAAACTGCCTCCACTTTGCGTTGCAGTAAATAAATTCGCAGTTGATAAAGATAAATTGGGTAGACTAAAAGAATTTGCAGTATTTGCTTTCTGAGCAGAAATCACACGACTTCCTGGCCACTGAGAAGCTCTATCTTCTCCTGAGAATGATACAGAAGTTACTACACCATCTCTGTTAATAATTGTAGCCCACATATTTAATGCAAAACCTCCATTTTTTTGTTTAACTACTTTTATCAGTGACTCTTTCACTTGCTCATGTGTTGGTAGTATATTCATGTTTGTACCTTTGTTCATATCAGCTACTGCTTGGCTCATACATAAACCAAACATTGCACTAATTGTCAATTTTTTAAGCATAATATTTCCTGTTTTTTTATTCTATTTCATGTGAAATAATGCTAGAATGTTAATAAATATTTACCCCTAAGTCAAGAAGTTCCTCTTTGGTAAGATAATTACCTTTTGGTTGGAAATATGGAGTTTGCGGTACTTTACCCCAATAAAAGACGAGAATAGAATGCCCAATATGAGATTAAATAAAATACATTGTCAAAACTATACAAAAGAAATTGAAATAACTGCGGAAATTCTAAGTGGAAAATGGATGGTTCTTATTCTTACCCATCTGGGAGAAAAAGAAATTGTAAGATTCAATGAGTTTAGAAAAGTATTTCCAGATATAACTCAAAAAATGTTATCGCAACAACTGAAAAAACTTGAAGTGAATAAAATTATTGAAAAAGAAATATTTAATGTCATTCCTCCAAAAGTTGAGTACCGACTTACTAAAGAAGGGGAAAAGCTCGTTCCCATATTGGACTTGATGCAATTATGGGGAAAAGACTATCTTAAGAGTTATTAGATAGTGTTCAACTTTTAGAACACTTTCATAAAATTTACTTTTCTTTAATCCTCTTTTATTTGACTCTCTTCTTCATTGGATTTTTTTGATACCGTACTCTTACCTAACTTTTGATAAATAGGACACCAGCCAGTCATTCCTGTACCCCATGGTATAAGCCCCAATATACCTATCCAACTGTTTGTAAAAATACCTGCAACAAAAATTGCTCCACCAATCATTATTCTATAAAACCTGTCTTTTTTACCAACATTTACTTTCATTTTTATCCTTATTCTGTCTTTCCTAGTATACAATATTTTATCTATAGAAAAAATTGTCCCTGATTTGTCACATTTATAAATTCGATATTATTTTAAGCCCAGATTTTCAGCTTTTAAATATAATGTATCATTAAAATAACAAAAGGACTTTTGTGTATAAACAGATATTAAGAGATACATTTGCCAGCGTTTTTGAAAAAAAAGACAGTTTATTTAAAGCTTTAATCATTCCAACTATTTTGTTAGTCATATTTCAGCAATTTACACACGACGTAAAAGCTACAATGGAAAATGGAGTAACGAACTATTACGAAGTTGTGCCTGCCACTGTTCTTATAATTATATTTAATATTACCATAGCAATAACTGCACATCGAGTTTTATTATTAGGGGAATACTCAATTCCTAGATGGGGGATATTTAAGCTATCAAAAAGAGAACTTGGTTTTGCTTGGAATATCGTACTTCTAGCGCTTTTATGTTTGTTAGCAACTACAATATTTGGATTGTTTTTATTTTTGATTTTTTATGCATTCGAATTGTTTGTAGATTTATCTTTTATTCCAGAAGATTTATTGATAGGGGCCGCATTCATACTGGCATTCCTTCCATCAATTTTTATAATCTCTAGTATTTCATTGATTTTCCCCTCAATTGCAACAAATAAACCCATAACAATAACAGAAGCATGGCAATTAGCAAAAAATCATAGGATGCTCTGTTTTGTAACAGTGATAGTTTTCCCTATAATATTTGGAGCTATATTTGGGTTTGTATATGGAATAGCCATTGGTTTTCTCATTAACCTTATTGCACCAGAGCTAGATATTTTGTACCCAATCTTAGATGTATTTATCTCGGTATTTACAATAAGTGCCCTATCTCATACTTACAAATACTTAGTATCAAATAATACCCATTCAATTTTTGAAGATGAGTCAAAAGGTGAATCAAACTTATTGCCAGAAAATAAATCAGAAGAACTAAAAGCAGAAGCAGTTTTACAAGTGCAGCCAACAGAAGAAAATAATAAGTAATTATCCCAACTTTAAAGGAGTGAATATGAATGTCAAGATTTATTATTGCGGAGAGTGAGACTATTTACCCCAAGCTTCTAGGTTAGAAGACGAACTAAAGAATAGTTTCGAAGCAGTTCAAGTGGAGTTAATCGTAAGTTCTGGCGGTGATTTTAAAGTCATAGTTGACGACAAAATTATCTATGACAAACTCTCAATGCCAAAATACGAGGCACGTTTTCCAAATGAGTCAGAAATTAGCTCAAAAATAAGAAAATTTTAGGGTATATCTAGACATACCCTAAATAAAATTATAGTAAAATCCTTTCATGAAATTAACACAAGAGCAAATCACACAA